>OJBI01000027.1_pt1 | contig 71290 bp, 70 predicted proteins | sample 1590541 | NCBI WGS metagenome assembly OJBI01 (sample SAMN05416871, study PRJEB24817) | seawater metagenome | isolation source: Sea water | place: Canada:Atlantic | collected 2013-11 | reverse complement strand
AAATATCCCTAAGGAGTGACACTTTGAACTCTGCTTCTACTTCAAACATCAGTACTATGCAGGTACTGCCAGAATATATTAATAGCCATGACCAAGACTTATCCGTTAATGAATTGAATAAACGTTTGGAAGCCGTTCGCGCTGCCAAATTTCAATCTATTTATATTAAAGACTTTGAAGACAACCTAGCCTGTGAAGAAAAGCTTTTGATACTGCTTTCTCAAAAACAAGAGAATAATCAAGGCTGGAATAACCCATTTATGTTGGGGTTTTCTAAGCTAGCGGTGGTGCTGGTGTTAATTTTAGTGGTGTGTTTTTGGGGATCATTTATTTTAGATAAACTGCTGGCCACTAAAAATACAATTTTATCTTCTGAACAAAACGAAAGCCAAAGCCAAGTTCTGCAATTAGCTGCCAAGCACACGCCTATACAAAGTAGCTAACCGATTAGTCGCTACTTTGTTTGCTTAAATTCTATTACGAGTTATTGGGTACATAAAAAACATTTTCTTGCAGTTCATTGTTAATGCGGGTGTTGTTTTTTATGACAGTTGATAAGTTCACATCTTTAATGAATTCCTGCTCATCTTTGTTTAAATAGCGTTGATACCAAAATCGGTCAGCGGCTCTTAATTCATCAAATTGTTTAGCGATAATGTTGGTAAATAATTCTCCTAATTGTGAGCCCTGCTGCGTTAAAGGGGTTTCAGCCATGCCTCCCACCCAAAGATCAATGTCACCTACCGAATCATAAGCGGCTTGTAGGTTTTCTTGTAGGGTAAGGTCTTGGGTGATGTGTGAAAACTCGCTCACTCTTGTCAAACCCATGGCGGCCCGCGTGTCGTTATAAGAGCTTAACCCTGTGTCGCGACCCCGCTGAATATTAAGAGATATTAAATCAAAGCCACCTTGGCCTGGCTGGCCAAATAAGAAGTTGCGTAAGTCTTCTGTTACCTGAACATCCAGTGCTTGATGAGTTTGATTGGCAAGACCCCGTAAAAATGGGTCGATGTCATTTTCATGGGTTAACAGTTGAATGCCTGCAAAAAAACCATCTCGTAAAGCAATGTGTCCGCCTTCACTTGTCTGGCCTTTTTCATCAAGGCGTAACAAGGTTTCACCTATTTCACTGTGCCCTAAACGATAAGCGGCGCTGGAAAATTCATTGTAAATATTGGGTTTAACCGTACTGTCATAGCCTTCATATTCAGGCATGGTTTGTTCGCCCAGTAAAGCAGGCAAATATTCCTCATAGGTGATTTTTTGAATTTCAGCGATGACCAATATTCGTGCTTGCTCAAAAATTTCATTGCCGTCAATATTTTCTTTATGGCGTGCTTGTTTATTCATTAATATTTGTGCAATTCGATTGTGCTCGCGCATCCACAATGTGTGCATGGCGGTGAGAGTAACGTTTTCATTGGCGCGAATATCACCTGCTAAAAATAGTGATTGTGTGTCTCTTATAAAGCCACTGGCATTGGTTAAATCGTCACGGTTAAAAGGTAAAAGATTATTTTCGTTGCTGGCTAAAAATGGGCTATTAATATCTGCTCTTAAGGCGTTGTTTCGATTTTCATCTGAACCATAAATCATTGAGCCATCGATCCAGCTGGTGATTTCATTCTCTTGCTGGCGAGGGTTACTGGTACTGGTGCCGGTTTCCATGTCGTAAATGGCACGGTGAAAACTCATCACAACAGAATTGGTTTCTAGTGGATCAAAATATTCATCTCCGGCGGGGACAATAATATTTTGCTCTTCGTTGGTACTGCCGTCGGTGAGGTCAATATCGTGATCAATAAATTGTCCCCATTGCCATAGATAGTCACTGGTGCCAAAGATATTGGGGATGTCCTCCCCTGGCCCTTGGTTCGCCACAAGATTACTAATAACTCGTGCACTGACTCGCTGGCTACCGGCTAACGAGGATATGCCATCGCTATAATCACTGCTGGCAATGCGTTGCAAGTGCTCCCAACTGGCGCCCCATACTGGGTTGTTAATGTTATTACTGGTGCCATCATAGCTGCGAATTTCGCGCTCATTTTGTTTTTTGTCTTTAAAATTATTTCGCCCAAAGCGGTTTTTTGCATGATCACGTCTATCTTGCGCATCTTCATTAATGCCTTGGCTTGAGCGAGTATTGACGGTGTTGGCATTTCCTTCGCTATTGGTGGCCGCCGTACTGTTTGTGTTTGCGTCAGCCACTGAATCGCTGCTTGAGCTGCATCCTGTTATGGCCAGTATAGAGGCTAAGGAGCAGGCCAAGGTGAGTTTATTTTTAGTCATAGTTACCTTCCCATTTGTCACTTTTAAATCATTTTTATGTGGTGCCTTTAAATGACAACGCCGTTCATGGAGGAAAGTTGACACCCAAGGTGAACTCGGACAAAAAACTGGCTGCAACAAAGTGCTTTTTCATATTTAAGTAAAGCGCTTGGGTATGAATGTCTCGTATGCGCAAATTTTCGTTTCATAATTGTCTATGTGAATTGCGGGTGCATAAATACATACTGTCAATACCATTGCCAGAGATATTCAGGGGCCAATATTTGCGCATAGAAGGGGATTTGTGCTTAACCTTAGCCAATGCTCACGCTCATCCAAGAGACAGGATATGGGTCTGGGCTCACAAAGATTTGGCGAAAAACTCAAGGGTAAGGGTATTAATGGAGTTTTTAATGAAGGCATTTGCCAAGCATAAAGACCCCATTGAGGGGCGAGGAATGGCGGCTCTGTAAGGCATGTATTGGGGGAGGGGTGATTATGCGGTCAATCTTATCTTGACACTGTAAAGATACCCTTATAACGTAATGGTACTTTTAGTCGTCTTGCCAGTTGTGGCAAATCATTGGGTTTTATGGGAGTGGAACATGAGCCAGGATAATTCAAATTTAAGTAACTTAGAAAAATGGCATACAGTCATTGCCAATAAGGACATGAAGTTATTGCGCGAGATCTTAGATGAGAATGTTGAGTTCCATTCTCCTACCTTGTGGCAGCCTAAAAAGGGCCGCGATGTGACGCAATATATTTTAAAGATGGTCATCGATATTTTTGAAGGGTTTGAATACCACCGTGAGTGGGTAGATGGTAACAACCTTGCTTTGGAGTTCTCTGCTAAGGTGGATGATAAAAATATTAAAGGCATTGATTTAATTCGGTGGAATGATGAAGGTAAAATTGTTCATTTTGAAGTGATGATGCGTCCCATTAATGGCTTACAAGCTATGTTTGAAAAAATGACCAAGCATTTGCAAGATGCTGGATTCGCCCCTAAGTAATCATTTAATTAGGGCTCTGTATGGCTTAGAGCCCTGCCTTTCATTGTTGGGATGCTTCTTGCGTCACTAATACGCCATCATCCTTTAATAAGGGTTTATTATGGTGGAGTATTTTAGAGTTTAGAAAACTGTCATCACATTTTCCTTGTTTTTCAAGCCAGTGTAGGCTGTTGCCCACCAGTACGATGCTGCCTGACACAATAGCACTGCCACCACTTATGACGCCGGCCAAAATAACACAGGCCCCAGCAGATTTACTATTGCCCTGGCATCGAATAGAGCTTGATGTGACATCCAAGGTGAGCTTTTTAAAGGCTAAGTCACAACGCTTTACCTCTTCGCTGTATTGGGTTTTAGGGTAAAAGGCGCAAGCTGGTAATAGTATTAACAGCGCAATCCATAAATGAGTTTTCATAATTTCCTAAATGTATAAATATTAGTTTGCTCTATTTAAATTAATTATTTTATAAAAAATTTAACTAATTAATTATTTTTTCCTGACTATTTTGATTATTCATCGTTATCCGAATCTAAATGGGTTTCAATATTTTTAATTTTTTGCTCTTTTTTATTGATGTCTATGGGGATTTCAATTGAAAAATGTGTCCCCATTTTCGAATCTAAATAGGTGATGGTTCCGCCCAATATCTGGGTAATGAAATTGTAAACAATGTGCAGCCCTAACCCCACTTGGCCACTTAAGCGTTCAGTGGTGACAAAAGGGTCAAACATGTTCTTTTGCAATTCTTTGGCTATGCCTACGCCATCGTCTCGATAGTCGATGTACAAACAGTCATCTCCTTTAATGACGCAAATATAAATAAATCCGGCACTATTTTTAAAGCCATGCTCTAGGCTGTTGCGTATTAATTGCTCAATTACATTTTTTAAAGGCTCTAAAAAGGTTGTCACTTCTATGTCGTTCACATAAAGCAGTTTCAATTTAATATTTTTCTCGGCCAGCATAAGGCTAAGCTCTTCCTCTACTTGGCGAATAAGCTGCGTTAAACTAAATTGGTTTATAACTTGATCGTTAGAGTTAAGCGCAAGTTTCTTAAAGTTTGAAATTAGTGAACGTGAACGAGACAAGTTAGCATCCAATAACGATACCGCATCTACAATGACTTTAACGCTGCTGTCAAAATCATTACGGGTTAAACTGCCTAATTTTAGTTTTTCATCAATGTCTTGCACCACTTCATTTAAATAGCTTTGTGCGGTCATACACACCCCTAATGGAGTGTTGAGTTCATGGGCGACTCCGGCAATTAATTTGCCTAAAGAAGCCAGTTTTTCAGATTCAACCAATTTGGATTGCGTGGCTTTTAAATCTTCTATGGCATCTAATAAATCTTGGGTGCGAGTGGCCACGCGAATCTCTAGTTCTTCATTGGCTTCTTCTAACTCTTTCTGTACTCGCTTAACGTGCTCTAGGCTGGTTATGTGTTCAATTCTAAGGGTGTTAATGGCTTGGGTAACATCGCTTATTTCATCGTTAATGTATTCAGGGCGTTCTAACAATAACGGTTGGTGAATATCCAAGCCCTTAGCCCAGCGCGCCATTTTAATTAAATGCTGAGTCACGATGGTGTTAATTAAAAATAAAATAAATAATGAGACCGCCAGCGTTTTAAAAAGCTGGGTTATTACGATGGTGATGCCTTTCTTAATTAGGCTGACATAAATGTATTTTTGGTCAATAACAATATTAAGCGTACCAATTTTTAATAACTCTCCATCGTTCATAAAGGTTAAGTCGTACTGCACTTCGCGAATAATATTACTGGATTTGGCAGACCCTACTTTTTGATCAAGGTTATTAGATTTCACCCCTGCGTATATCACATTAGGAAAGCTCATAATGCCTTCTAACTGAGCTTGAAGTTGTTCGGTACTGAAATTCCACAGGCTATACGAAACACTGCCCACATACCCAGCTTCCAGTTGAATGAGGTTACGGTCTTGGGCGCTGAGTTGATCTTCGTAATCAGAGTAAAGAATGAAAGCCGACACCAGCAAGGTGACAAAAAAGCTAAACAGCAGAATGCTGAGCAAAAGTTTCTTTGCCAGTACGCCCTGTAAACTCTTAATAAAGCCGCGGGCCCATCTCATGAAGAACTGATTATTAGTTACTTTCACTATATTAATGGCATCTGCTATTCCTAAGGCTTCTAAAAGCCCAATAAAACTGGGCCACCCATTTTATTTAGAATAGTCCATAGCCACCGTTGCTGCGTGTAGACCAAAAGGCTATTTGCACGTTAATTAAGACAAATAGGGTGAATAACAAGAATGGCGCAGCCAGTCCCTCGGCCTATGGCTTTGCCACCTACAATATCAATACAAAGCCCATACAAATCTAAGACGTAGCTGTATATTGTTTAACCGCTTGCTGATTTAGACTGGTGTTAGCTAAATTTGAGGAAACAGACATGCAATTGAGCACAAGAACCATATCAAGTGTGTTAATGCTGACAGGCTTAATGTTCATAGGGACGCAAGCCTTTGCTGAGGCGCGTATCATTGGGGGGACTCAGGTTTCAGAAGCCACCCAAGACGAAAGCTACCCTTGGATCACCGCGCTTCTTATTAATGGCCAGGCGTCTTGTGGCGCAAGCCTTATAGGAACCCAGTGGGTTCTCACCGCTGCCCACTGTGTAACCAATGAAGAAACCGGTGTTGCCCTTAGTGCCAGTAATTACTCGGTGGTGGTTAACGACTACGATTTGGGCACCTCAAGTGATGGTGAATCTCGTACGGTTACTGAAGTGTATGTGGCCGATGGCTACGACACTGTTACATTAGATAACGACATTGCCATTTTAAAGCTTTCCAGTACCGTTACCTCTGCGCCCATTACCTTAATGAGCAGCAGCGATTTTAATGCCCTTAGTGATGGCACCAGCCTTAAAGTGATGGGCTGGGGTAATACCTCTATAAACAGAGACATTTACCCAAATATCCTGCGGGAAGTAAATGTTGATTACGCCAACTTCACCACCTGTAAAAACCAATACGCCGCCATAGGCGCTGCTGTGACCGACAATATGTTTTGCGCAGGTGGCAATGGCCAGACCGACTCCTGCCAAGGGGATAGCGGTGGCCCCATTATGCAATTGGTAGACGGCACTTATCAGCAAGTGGGCATCGTTAGTACTGGTGGCACCCAAGATCAATCCTGTGCTGCGCTTAATTACCCCGGCATATATACTCGGCTCAGTAATTACCAAAGCTGGATCTCAAGCGTCATGGCAGGCAACGAAACTCCAGGTACTCGAAGTGATGATGAGAGTAATGTAAAAGATAATGAAGCGATAGGCAGTACTTCTAGTGGCTCATCATCAGGATCCTTAGGGGGCGTATTTTTTATGCTGATGTTGTCGGGGTTATGGGGGGCACGTAAAAGAAGGGTTAGCGTTTAAAATGTTTTTAAATGCTAAAAAATACTTGGTTTTATTTATTGTGCTGGGGTTAAGTGCGAAGGTAGCGCTGGCCCAACATAATGCCCTTAAAACGTTTAACACAGCAGAGCCTTTGTATGGCATTCAAATGGGGGAAGGGAAAGTTACCATTCAAGTAAAAAGTAATGGTTGTACCCGAGGCGAACACTTTAAATTTAAAATAACTAAAAGCACCACTGATCTAGAACCAACAGCTGAAAACGAATTAACCATTCAGCGCCTAGGGAAGGACCAATGCCGAAGAATGCCTTTTTTATTGAGCATTAATCTACCTCTCCCTGAATCGCACGGATCTTTTAAATTAATGAATCCGCTAAAGGTGTGGCGTATAAAAAAACGCCAGTAGGTTACACATAATCTATATTCTATTCGCATTATAGACTCACCCTCGACGCATCCTAAAATCTTAACTAATAACATTGAAAAGCCTATTCTTCATGAGTATTATCAGCAGGCTATTTATTACGACTCAATTCCCTTAGTGTTTTTTAAGTACATGATGTATTTAAAGGCTATGGCGGATATAAAAGGATTTAAAGGCTTTGCTAAATTGTACTTCCCCCCGTTGGTATTCTCGATTTCATAAAATACAAAAATTGCCGTTAATAATAGTCACGCTGATAAGTATCGTCACGTTAAGTGCATGTAATTCAAGTGATAATAATACTGAAATTAATGCCCGCCAATCGGAAATAGCCTACCCAATAACGACGGGTCTTATAGGGGGTGCTAGTTCAGGTATTTTTAGCCTTGCTGGTGTTGTACAAGGGTTAGAATATAAAACAGCCAGCATTTCAGGCGTAACCGATGAATTCGGGGGTTATTATTATCTTCCGGGTGAAGAAATTGAATTTTCTGTAGGTGGAACCGTATTAGGAAAAACGATTGCTAAAACATCCATTTCGCCATTGGATTTAGTGGCAGAGGCCAAATTACCAGCCACCCAAGATCAGGCTAAAGGCTATGTAGACACTTACGTGTATCTGTCATCCGGATATCTAAATGACGATACTCGTTCGCTTGATATTGTCGTGAATATTAGCAGCCTGCTAATTTCGCTTGATTCAGATAAAAATTCAGATAACGGCATTACAATTCATGCAGGAAGCTTGGTCGAGTTAAAAGATATTAGCTTTGACATAACCCAGCAAGGACGATTCTTTGAATCTAACGCTTATTATTCAACAGTGTTACATCAACTGTATAATAAGGGTTATTTAACAAATGCAACAGCGGTTAAATCGCTTTTAGCCTTGGACCGTTATATTCAATCGCAACTGCCTTTGGCGCCTTTATTTATCCTTGCAGAACTTAAAACAGAAAACAATAATAAAGAATTAACATCAGAATGGATTCACCTGTTTGATTCCAATGGTTTGTTAACCTCAACGTCGCGTTGGTTAAATGAGAATACCAATCGTCATCATGTTTATGAGTATGGTCAAAATGGTGATTTTACCTATTTACTTGAAGATAAAGGTGAAAGCTATGAGGTCTTTAAGAGTTACCAATATAATCAACATGGTAAGCGCACCGTGCGAGAAGAGTGCGGGCAATCTTGTTTTAAATACATGGCTCAATACAATAGCTTGGGTCATCAAGTGGGCTTCACACAAGATTCAGACCGAGATGGAAAAATAGATCGCGTTAACTCACTTGAATATGATGTGCGGGGTAATTTATTACTAGAAACCCGAGATTATGAAAATGATGGCGAGATAAATGATCGTCTGCATTATCAATACGACGACCAAGACCGTGTTACTCACTTTGAGCGAGATGATGGAAAAAACGTAATTTATCGTTATGAGCAACGCTGGGATGAGAATTCACGCTTAGTTTACTTTGCAAATTATCCAGGCTTAAGTGAAACACCAGACAAGCTTATTGAAATTTTACCATCTGAAGAGGGGGAGGTATCTACCACTTCTTATGATAGAAACAATGATAGCGAACTCGATGAAACTCGCATTCGAGTGAGCAATCATGGTGGCCAATTATTGCGTGAAACCTTCGATAAAGAAGGTGATGGCATACCAGAAAGCATAAATATTTTTGAGTATGACGAAAATGGAAATATGCTCAGTCAGTCTAGGTGGTATGGTGCTGCAGATTATTCTGAAGACTCTATATATTACTACGTATATGATCAGCAAAATCGTCGTATCAGTACTAGCAGTGATTTTAATCATGATGGCGAAATTGACCAATTAAACGAGAGGCTTTACGACAATAATGGGTATTTATCGCAAATTAAAGATACCGACTTTGAAGACGGCGTTGTAGAGATTTCTAATTACCAAAAGAATGATAACGGCCAAACCATTTACTGGGAAAAGAAAGTGGAGGGGGAAGAGATTGCCCGGGAATTTTCACGATACAGTTATGATGGGTTTGGTGAAATTATTTTATTAGAAAAGGATACTGATGGAGATGGTGCAGTGGACTATATTTCTGAATACGACCGTTCGGCCACTGGTTACTACATAAATAAGATAGATAAAAATGCCAATGGTATTTTTGAGAAAGTATTCAATATAGATCAATACGGAAATTTCTTAAAAGCAGTTGGCTATAACGATACCTCTGCTGAACGTGAGCATTACTCTGAATCAAGATACAAACAAAGTAGCTATCTTTCATACTTTTTATCTGAAGCCAAAAGGTTTTATTAGGCTTCAAGAATAACCTTTTCCTTAAATTAAAAGCGCTAGGACAAGCTGGCGCTTATTTAGGGAAATGAGTACTATCCAAGCATGGATACCAAAGACCCCCTCAGCGCAGCACCATTTATTCAAACTCCGCCTAATAAGGCTTCATTTCAACTGGACCCTAACTGGCGCATTCCAGTTAAACAGGCCAAGCAAATTTTGCAAATAGCCCAGCGTTTTGGCTTGCAGCAAGATCCTATTCTAGAAGCCTGTGGCATCGATAAAAAATGGTTAGAAATTAACGATTATCAAATGCCGGTGGGGCACTTGTATGAGCTCAATAAGCAAATAGCCAAGCTGGCGGGTAATGAAGACTTAGGCTTATTTGTGGGGCGCGCGGCCTATTTGAATATTGTGCATTTGTTATTGTATTTATCCAGCATATGCAGCTCCTTGCGCCAATGGTTAAACATGATGCCCAGCGTGCTAGAACTGGGGGCCGATTTAGGCAAAGCCGTGATTGTGCGTGAAGGGGGTACTTTGCGCAGCGAATGGCGTCCGTTAGTGCCGGTAAGTGTGAGCGGGCGATATACCATAGACATGGTCTTAAGCACTGCCAGCTCCATTCTTAGCTCTATCTGCCTACAGCCCATTACCATTGCCAAAGCCCAGTTTACTTATCCACAACCTCAGGACTTAACGGTTTTAAAACAGTGCTTTGGTGATAACCTAGCGTTCGATCAGCCCTACAGTGCCTTGTTTTTTGAAATGGAGTCACTGGATTTCAAGCTGATTCAGCCTGTTAATGAGCACAGTGATACCGCCCCCAACCCTTGGCAAGAATACATGGCCAGCACCAGTGGCGACAGCGTATTGCGAACCCTGCGCCAAAGCATTGTCTGTGCCTTACCCACAGGTGAAATGACCATAGACACTGTGGCAGATGACCTTGGAGTATCAAGGCGTACCTTGCAGCGCCGCTTATCAGACCGAGATACCAGCTTTCAGCACATTGTGCAGGACTTGCGCTACCAAATGGCCTTAAGGTTTTTAAGTGATAACCGCTTAGGGGTCACCACCATAGCCTTCTTACTGGGTTACGGCGATTCTTCCTCGTTTTCCACTGCGTTTAAAAGCTGGCATGGTTGCCCCCCTTCAGAGTTTCGCAGCCAATAACCACAGTTGCACTTTTTTTTGTTGCTGTCACCTTTGCCAAGTAAATTGGCACCGCATCCAATGCTGTGGGCATGCCTTGCGCCTATTATTTGATTACCTTGTGAAATTAACACCCCCTCGTGGTTTCTGGTTTTGTACCGAGCCGGTGTTAATAACGAATTATAAAAAGTAAAAATACTAATAATTAAAATTTTACTCATTAAAGGATCATCTTATGTCATTAACCTTTGATAGCGCCCGTTTACCTAATCCTGACTTAACGCCAGAGCACGAAGAGTGGCGTACCCAGCTACGCAAATTTGTAGATGCTGAAATTGCCCCCTATTTTGATGATTGGGATGAAGCTGGTGGCTTACCCCCTGAACTGTGGAAAAAAGCCGCTGACATTGGTTTATTGCAATTGGGTTTCGATGAAAAATACGGCGGCATCAGTGAAGGCATAGACGTTTACTATTCTATGATTGTCAATGAAGAATTGGCTCGTGTGGGTTCAGGTGGCGGTATTGCCAGTAGCCTACTAATTCATGGTATTGGTTTGCCACCGGTAGCAAATTTTGCCAAAGAAGAAATTAAACAAGAAATCGTCCCTGCGGTTTTAAGTGGTGAAAAACGCATTTGTTTAGGCATTACCGAGCCATCAGGTGGCTCGGATGTGGCCAACATTAAAACCACTGCCGTGCGCGATGGTGAATACTACATCGTGAATGGTAGCAAAACCTTTATTTCAGGCGCCATGAGCGCTAACTGGATTAGCACCGCGGTTCGCACCGGTGGTGAAGGGGCGTCCGGTATTTCCATGATTACCATCCCTATGGATTTAGAAGGGGTAAGCCGCACGGCGCTGGATAAAAAACAAGGCTGGTGGGTGTCTGAAACTGCTACTGTTTATTTTGATAATGTAAGGGTGCCGGCTAAATATTTATTGGCACAAGAGGGCATGGGCTTTTTAGTGATTATGAATAACTTTAATGGCGAGCGCATGGCCATGATCTCCTGTATGGAAGCTTGCGCCCGTGTATGTTTAGAAGAAGCGGTGAACTGGGCGAAAGAACGTAAAACGTTTGGTAAGCCACTTTCTAAGCACCAAGTGATTCGCCACAAAATTGCCCAAATGAAACAAAAAATTAACGCCACCCAAGGTTATATGCAAATTGTGTCGCGGGCCATTGTGGCCAACAAAGCCAACTTTGGTGATTTGGCTAATTTAAAAGTCCAAGCCAGTGAAACCATGGAGTTTTGTGCCCGTGAAGCCAGTCAAATCCTAGGCGGCGCCTGTTATTTACGTGGAAGTAAGGTAGAGCGTATTTACCGTGAAGTGCGAGTGAACGCCATTGGTGGTGGTTCGGAAGAAATCATGCGTGAGCTGGCGGCTTCGCAGTATGGACTTTAATTGAAGCCAGCTAACTTTTTTGATATGGCACATGTTATTTGCAGGGCAGTAAAGTTGAACGTATTTATCGTGAAGTTCGAGTGAACGCTATTAGTGGTGGTTCGGAAGAAATCATACGTGAGCTGGCGGCTTCGTAGTACAGGCTTTAATTGAAAACCGGTTAAGCACCAATGATTTAAAAAAGAGAGCCCTTTACCCATTCACTTTTAAAGTGAATGGGTTTTTTATGGGTAAGTTAAAACTAGCGGGAAGTTTTTCTTACTTCATCTTTAAAGATACTTTTCTGTAAACCGATTGTGCCCAACGCTTCAATGGGTACAAACACTTTATTTTTGGACTCTGCTATTTTTTCTAGTACTTCAAGTGAGCGGTAAGATAAAAATTTGTCGGTTACTGATTTGGCCAGAATATTATTCACTTCTCTAGTAGCCTCGGCTCGCTCTTTTTCAATCTCACGGGTCATTTTGGCTTCTTCTAATGCGCGCTCCTGCTGAACCTTTTGTATTTCAAATTGGGCCCTTTCCCGTTAAATTTGCTCTCTACGTTCTGCTGCGGCTGCTTTAGCTTTCGTAATCACATCAGGACATTGAACGTCTGCTAAGCCGGAGCGTTTAATGGTCAGTGAACTATCTTCAAGAGATTTAGATACTTTTCCATATAACTCGTTACGGATGCACTCACGGTTAGAGGCAACCTCATTGATAGAATACTCAGCCATAATCTGTCTTACTTGGTCACGAATAATAGGGCGAGCATAGGTGCTATACAGAGTTTCGAAAATTATTTTTCCTTTATGAGGCGCAATTTTTTCGTAAATTCCATAAATTTTTTAGGGTTAACAGCCACAGTCATGCGCACATCAAACTTCATATTTAGCTGATCTTTTGGCATGAATAATTTAAAGGTTTCAGTTTTACTTCTATCAGCCATCTCTAATAAGATAAGAGAATCACAGTAAGTAACACACAAATCTAATCTAAATCGAGAAGGAAAAACATCGTCTACTTTATAACCATCTTTTGTTAATACTTTACCTATATGGGCGGGCGGTACTTCAACTTTTTCCCCTAAAAATGGCTTGCAGCCTACCAGTAGTAGTGTGGCAAGGATTAAAGTGATACTTCTTAAATGTATGTATTTCCCTTTGATTTAGTTTTTAATCAATTATGTGTGGTGTCTAATGAGTAATGAAAATCGTTGGCTATTCTATATAAGAAATTACTGTGGCTAAAGCTAAAGGCTGCTTAGGAAAATGAAAAATTTGAAGCAATTGGATTGTAAATCTACGGACAGTGAATTTAATACAATAAATTAGTAATTTTATAACCTTGACTTGGTAATTAATGAATAAAAATAGTTTTTAGCTGTTCAATATTGATACTTTTATCTGTAATATTTGCCGAATTCCAAGGATAGGTTTTAAGTGATGCAGTTTGTATGGAAAGTTATTATATGGGTATCGTTGATTAGTTTAACTGGCTGTATCAACGACAATGAAGAAAGCTCAACATCTACTCCTAATCAAGATGCTAATAATCTTATCTTAATAGACAGCGATAACGATGGTATCGAAGATGAATTCGATTGCGCCCCCCAAGATTCCAATCGCTGGCAGACCCTCTCCTACCAATTTCAAGATCAAGATCAAGATGGTTATGTAATTCCCTTTGCTCAAAATCAATTGATTTGTACAGATTCCCAACTCCCTTTAGGGTATCTAACGTCTGCCATAGGAAAAACAGTAGGGGATTGTGATGATTCATCTGAAACAGGCTTGCATGTCTATCGGTATGCCAACCTTTTTAACGACAATGATCAAGACCAGATAGGCGCAGGCATAGCTTCCCAGCATTGCATTGGAACTCAGATACCTAATGGCTTTTCTGTTGTTGGTACTGATTGTAATGACTTGGATCCTAACTCATATCAAGAGCTTGCCTTCACCTTTAGAGATGAAGACCAAGATAACCATCTAGTTGCATTGCCTCACTCCCAAACAATTTGTACTGGTATGAGTCTTCCCAGTACCTATTTAGCGCATGCGCAAGGTAAATGGGTGGGTGACTGTGATGATAATTCAACGACGGGCGCAAAGGTTTACCAAACAGTAGAGTTATTTAGTGATAAAGATGGCGATCACTTAGGCAGTGGTAACGGCCAACAACTTTGCATCGGTGACTCAGTTCCTGCTCAATACTCAGTACAAAGTGGTGATTGCAATGATGAGGATAGTAGTAAATATCAAGAGCTGAGCTTTCTTTATCGGGACATGGATCTTGATAATCACATCATTCAACTGCCTCAAGTTGGTAAAATTTGTACAGGTAAAAATTTACCCAGCAGTTATTTAGCAACGGCCGTTGGTAAATCGTTAGGGGATTGCAATGATGATTCTATTACAGGTAGTGAAGTTTACCGTTCAGTAGGTCTTTTTACCGATGAAGATGGCGACTCCTATGGAGTAGGGTCTATCCAGCAGCTATGCATCGGTGCCACGTTACCCAATCACTTTTCGAGCAATGCCAATGACTGTGACGATAGCCCTGTAACAGGGGCTAACATATATCGTTCTGTTAATCTTTTTAGTGATGCCGATGGTGATTCATTTGGTAGCGGCTCTGAACAGAACCTATGCATAGGTTCTGCATTACCTAATAACTTTTCAAGTGTGCCAGGTGATTGTAATGATGAAGATGAAAATGTCTTTCAATCTTTGCCTTATCACTATCGTGACGCTGACTTAGATGGTTATTTAGAGCAAACGTCTCAAACAGAGCAAGTATGCAGTGGTGATACCCTTCCTAATGGTTATTTTTTAACAGCCCAAGATCAAGTAGTGGGTGATTGTAATGACGATAATGATCAAATATTCCAGAACCTAGCATATGAATTTTTAGATTTAGATCAAGATGATTATGTTGTGCAGTTACCAACTCCTAGCCTAGTTTGCAGTGGTGAAGCCTTACCCAATACCCATTTAATTTCAGCTCAGGATAAAAGTATTGGCGACTGTGATGATAGTGCTGAAAGTGGTCGAAAAGTCTATCGAAATGTAGCTTTGTTCACAGATATAGATGGTGACAAACATGGTGCAGGGCAAAGTCATTCACTTTGCATAGGGGATAATATTCCGCAGCAGTATTCAGAGAATGGAACTGATTGCAATGATGGCAATAGCAGAATCTATCAGGAATTAAATTACCGCTATCGGGATAGAGACTATGACAAATATCTAGATGACAGTATTGAACCTGACACAATTTGCAGTGGTGATAACTTACCTAGAACCTATTTTGATACAACTGTGGGAAGACAATTGGGAGATTGTGATGATGATCCTAGGACAGGAAGGTTTTTATACAGAACAAAAAAGCTCTACACCAGCTTAGACGGAGATAACTACGGGGTCGGTACTGGTGAGGACTATTGCATTGGTACGCAAATCCCCTCTGGCTTGGGCTCTTTTCCCAATGATTGTGATGACACCAATCGCCAAATATATAAAGAGTTGAGTTACACCTATCGCGATGCGGATAGTGATCATCACCTTGTGCAGGCGCCTCAAGGCAGTACGGTGTGCAGTTCAAACTATTTACCTAGAGGGTTTTTAAATAATAATAACAGTTGGCATCCAATTGGTGATTGTGATGACTCCATTGAAAGTGGTTCCCAAGTCTACCGGTCAGTAGAGCTGTTTGTAGATGAAGATGGAGATAATGTGGGAGTAGGTATAGGTGCTACTCAATGCATAGGTGCAAATATCCCAGATAAATTTTCAAATATAGGCAGTGATTGTAATGATAACGATGCTGCTTTTTATAGGATGAGACAGGGTTATACAGATAAAGATGGCGATGGATTTGGGGCTGGAGAAAGTCTGCAATTATGTGCGGGAAATCAACTGCCGGGGGGGTATGCGACGAATCGTGCGGACTGTAATGATGAAAATGAAAACATATGGCAAGTTAAAATTGCCAATTATCAAGATGCAGATGGTGATGGTTATTTAAGTGAGATGCCTAACTCTGTTCCTATGTGTACAGGGGAGGCGCTACCTGCTAATTACAGTGAAAAGAAACCTTGGCGAATTGATTGCAATGATGATCCTGAAACAGGTGTAAACGTATTTCAACGTTTGGCTCTTTTTGAAGATCTTGATCAAGACGGTCACGGAAATAGTGCAGTTCCTTTATCGGTGCAATGTTTGGGAAGAACATTGCCGCGTAACTTGTCAGTTTATGCAGGCGATATTGATGATCAAGATGCTAGCGTGTTTGAAGATGTGGATATGGCTGAAGAAGAATTGAATATTATTCTAGGTCTATAATTTTATGTTTGGTTGTTTCTGTAAATGTTAAGGAATGAAATATATATGAAAAAATTGTGCTTAATACCTAGTTTTATTTTGCTGGTATTAAAACCTGCATTGGCTGTAAGCAGTGAGCAAGATTACCATGTCTTTGACAAATTATTACATGGCACATATAGCTGTATAAGAAATACTGTAGAGCCTGCTAGTACAAAATGTTATATTGTTGACCAATATATTCATCTATCTGGCTGGGTAAGAGAGGGTTCAGAAGAGGTTCCTGCCGACATAAGTGAGACGACTGTTTTTAGCGAAATAAGCGCTCAATTTTATTTGCACTCATCTACAATTGAAGAAACTTATTACTTAAAGGAATGCAGTAGAGGGATGAGCTTGGTAAAAAGCAATCCTAATAAATGGGATTTAAAAGTTGGTATAAATAGTACAGGAATTCTTACGTATTGCGAAGCAGTTAATCAATCACTAGTGCAACAATTTTATGCTGAACAATAGTAACTTGCCCAACCCTTAGTAATTTTATTTCTAAGCTTAGTTAGCGACTGGTGCTCAGCTGAATAGTAATAGCGTTTTGTTGAATAAAAGCTTTCAAATTCTAGTATGACCCTTTTTGGCAAGATTTAACCTTCAAGGGTTTTCACTAAGTTCCCGGTAGTCACTGTAGCATCATACCTTTTCATTGAACGGCTATGATGTGATTAAATATGATGTAGGCTGATATGTGACTACTATTATGCGTCAATTTAATTGTGGTAAATCAAGAGACAGATTACACATTCACCTTGTATTTAAGGTCACTAACTTCATCCCCAGTCATACCGCGAAATCCCCATTGGTGTGGTGCTTGTTCTTTAAACAGATTTTTAATGAGTTGCTTTTGAGTTTCAATCTTTCGCCCAGCCATCATATTAATTTCAATAACAGTATAGGCATCGCTGCGCCCGCCAGGTGAATAAAAGTCTTCTTGTTCCATGGGAAAGAAACGGTGGGCCCGTTTATCCTCTGGCATCCCCAATACAGACTGCATGCAGTCATGTATAACATTAGATAGTTGCGCTTTAATTGGGTTTAGCTGTTCTTTAATTCCATAAATTAAGATCATATATCATCCTTGAAATGCATGGCTTTAGTATTTGTAGAAATCATTCATAAGTTACATGCTAAGCTACCTTTAAGGCAAATCTTTGCTATGATTTTTGTTTCTAGATTTCGATGGTTATTCAATTGGCAAGTAAACATCGGTTATCATTTCGCGTTCAGCTACTCAACAGCCTGTATGTGTGAATTTAATAACCCTAGCATGAGGCTTCGCTATCATATCGCTAAATTTAACAATGATAAAAAATTTACCAATACGTATTGCAATTAGCAAGTAACCTAATTAGTATCGCCACCTTCAATTTCTATTCTTATTTACTGTAAAGGAGGTTTACCATGATTAACAATTTAACACCCTTTGCAGGTCCACTTTCCTAAAGCGATATCTCGTCTATTGGGTCTTTGACCTGCCAATTCATATTTTTTATTAATTTATAAAAGGATTGGTATATGGACAACTGCGTCCAGACAATTACTAAATCAGTATGCTTAATCGCATCCAAAAAAACTTGGATAGAAGATTTGGCCATACAACAACTGGTTAAAACATCACAACTTAATGGTATGCACCGCGTAGCCGGTATGCCAGATTTACATCCGGGGCGTGGTTACCCCATTGGCGCGTCGTTTTTTAGCAAAGATAAAATTTACCCAGCATTGGTGGGTAATGACATTGGCTGTGGCATGGGCTTTTGGCAAACGTCTTTGGTAGCATCGAAAGTTAACCTAGATAAAATAGTGAAGAAACTAGCGGATATAGAAACTGCGTTAGATAAAAGCTGGCTTGATGAAATAGCTATTGGCAAGGCTAATAAGTCAATCACGACCCATCAATTTGATCATTCATTGGGAACCATTGGTGGCGGTAATCACTTTGCTGAATTTCAAGCCATTGATGAAGTTTACCAGCAAGACTCTTTTAACGAACTTGGCCTAGATAAAAAGCGCTTAATGTTGCTGGTGCATTCGGGCTCAAGAGGGTTAGGGCAATCCATATTGATGGATCATGTGGCAATTCATAATCATGATGGTTTGGAAACGATCGATAATGACTTCCTTGATTATATGGCAAAGCATGATGAAGCGGTGTGTTGGGCTGAGTTAAACCGCTCTTTAATTGCAAAACGATTTATGAAAGCAGTTAAGGCAAGTGGTGAATGCATTTTAGATGTTAATCACAATTTAGTGTCGGCTAAAAAAATCGATGGCATAGAAGGATGGCTGCACCGTAAAGGGGCCACACCCAGTGATAATGGCTACGTTGTTATACCTGGTTCTCGCGGTGATTATAGCTACTTGGTTAAACCCATTGCCTCGTCTAAAAGTCTATTTTCTCTTGCCCATGGTGCTGGGCGCAAGTGGAAACGAGGCGAATGCAAAGGACGTTTAGATAAAAAATTTAAACGCGAGGATTTATATCGCACATCGTTTGGTAGCCGAGTGATATGTGGGAATAAAGAACTGCTATACGACGAAGCACCACAAGCTTATAAAAAATGCGAAACCGTTATTGCCGATATGCAAGAGGCAGGGCTAATTGAATTAGTGGCAAGACTTCGCCCTGTATTAACCTTTAAAACTCACGGGGAATGTTCTTCATGATGTTATTACAGTTGTCAGTAGGGACTGGCCCTGAGGAATGCTGTAAGGCGCTTGCGCTTTCTCTTAATGTATTGGAAAGAGAATGTAAGGCATTAAATGTGAGCCTGACAATACTCGACCAGCAGGCATCTAAACAAGGTTATAAATCCCTGTTGCTGCAGTTAAGTGGTGACATGGCCCAGCAAGAGTCCTTGAATTGGAGCGGGGCTATGTTATGGAAGTGCCAAAGCCCTTTTCGGCCAGCGCACAAACGCAAAAATTGGTTTTTCAGTGGAAAGGTATATGAAGTAAATGAGCGAGAAATGGATACGGCCATTCAATATCAAGCTTGTCGGTCGTCTGGTGCGGGTGGGCAGCATGTGAATACTACTGACTCCGCCATACGTGCCACACATATTGAAAGCGGTATTTCAGTACGCATAGAAACCGAGCGAAGCCAGCATGCTAATAAACGCTTAGCCAGAGCGCTAATATTTCAAAAGCTGGAGCAGCAAACACAAGAGAATATGTCACAGCAAGAAAAACAACGCTGGCTGCAACACATACAATTTGAAAGAGGTAACCCCATAAGGGTATTTGAGGGTACAAACTTTAGAGAGACATAAATAAGAAATATAAATAAAAGCAGACTTGCTTTACCTTTAGCTGGCAAACAAGGCAGAGCTAGATTTTAAAATACAAAAATAAATTGCCTTTTGATTTTTAATGAAATCAAAAGGCAAACCTCAACTGATATTAATACCAGTTTAAGCCCACGCCCTAGTTGAAAAGGGTTACTTATACTCAACCTTAACCAAAACACCCAAGTCCAAATACTTTTGTCTTAAGCGATAAATCATCGCGCCGTAAGTCATGATTGGCAGCCCCGCAAACTCAGGGTGCTGATCGTGTAAATCGTCCTCTTCGATAAAGCGATACAAGGTCACGGCATCTTGTGGTGCTGTTTTGAAGGCTTCAATTGCTTCATTGGCCGTGTCGGTCAGTAATTTATCAATGGCCACGACTTTTTCAAATACATCTTGTGGTACTTTCTTTTTACCCGATTCCCATTTACGAATGGAGCGTTCATCTACATCAATTACTTTCACTAGGGTAGAAATAGACAGGCCCACGGCCTCTCTTAAAGTTTTAAATTCTGCTGCACTCATGATTGGCTCTTTTAAGTGATGGTCTAACGATTAGCCAACATGTGAAGACTAATCGTTCAATAAATAGGGAGGAGGTTATTTTAGCAGCTTGTGGGTTTTATTGCTTTGGATGAATGAAGGCCAAAGCAATGAAGCTGTCTGTTAAATAAAAGGGGTTTACCAATCTATAGAAAGCGCTGAGCTGGTGTCACCGATTCTTTGATAATCTAAGGTTCCTGATGTAATGGTGCCTGCAAAACTCCATTGAGCATTAAGGGTAATGGTGTCGTCATCCCTTGTATCTTCGTACTCTAAAGACCCAGAGCAGTTTGATGTTTCAGAAGCCGTCCAGTTAGTGCTAGGGGAGGTCCAGCGTACGGTTTCTGTACCGTCGTCAGTAAGAGTCGCTTGTCGTGAACCAACATTGCTACCCTCCTCATAAAAATCAAGCGTAATATTGCCTAGGTCTCCAATTGTGCCTTGCAATACCAGTGTCTGCTGTAAGCTTTCCGAAGCATTAGCTTTGGTAGAAACTGTGGTTGTATAGTTTTGGCCTGAACCCAATACAGTTTCAACCTTTAAAGTGCCTTCTTGTTGATAATCATTTTCCCAATTGCATTGGTTTAGCGCGTACATGGCTTCGGTACAAACATAGAATATATTAAAGCCAGTAAAGGCATCGGCGAAGGAGGGGGCTAAAAATGCAGTGATAGCGAATGCCCCTTCAAGTTGATCGGCTTCAGGCAATGAATCAATTTCATCTGTGCTTGCTGACGCAGCCTCCACCATGCTTTCAATTAATAACCAACTTTCGGACTTATTGATGGCTTCATTGGCAGTTAATAAACTATCACCTTCGCTATCCTCGACGTGTTTGCAAACTCGATGAGTCTCAATCCTAGGGCCGCCTCCAGTAGAAGTGCCATCATCGCCAATTAAGTCTTGATCATTGGAGTTTTCACTGACACAAGCCGTCAGCAGCATGCTGCTTGTTAATACAGCTAATAGTTTTGTCATTGAGTTCAGTCCATTGATGAATTATTTAATGGCTTTGGTGTACTCAGAAAGGGTACTCCACAACCCATGACAAAAAATGAGCAGCTATTCTCACTTTTCACCAATGAAGCGTGACAGGGTTAACTTCTGAAAGGCTGGATGGGTGAATTAGGTTTTTATTTTAATGATGTATACACAGGGATTATTATTCTGTGTGATTAAAAGACAGCACTTCCCACGCGGTTAAATAACGCCATGTCCCTTCTTCAATGTCTAACACCACCTGGCCAATTTTTTCACGATGCAGTTTCACCACTCGATAGCCTACAGCCGCAAACATGCGCTTTACCTGATGAAATTTACCTTCGGTAATGGTAAGTCTTGATTCTGTTGGGCTGAGTATTTCTAACATGGCGGGGCGCGTTAACTTCTTTTCTCCTTGCAATTGCAACCCATTTGAAAATTGCTCTACCAGAGTGTTTACTTTTTCTTGCGATATAGGTTGAGACAAACCCACTATGTAGGTTTTTTCACAATGCTTTTGTGGGCGAATAATATCAAACGACCAGCGTCCATCGTCTGTCACTAATACTAGTCCAGTGGTATCGGCATCTAATCGGCCAGCCACATGTAACTCTGAAGTACGTTCTATATTTAAACCACTAAATAACGAAGGGTAAGCTTCATCCACGTTAGAGCAAATGGTCTGGCTGCGCTTGTGAACCATTAAATAACGAAAAGGTCTTGCCATAAGCGGTTGGCCGTTAAGAGTAATGGTATTGTTTTCGTGTACCTGTACAGACTCATCCAATACGGAGGCACCATTGACTAAAACGCTACCATCGTGAATACACATGACCGCGTCATGTTTATTCAGGTCGGTACTTTTACAAATAAATTTATCAAGACGCATGTTGGGCTATTGGTTTTCATTAGTGCTAAGAAGAAAGGGATTATCCTTGTTCGTGCACATAAAAACAAAGGCTGGTTTACGGTAGCAGACTCGTAGTTGGCAGCCTTTATTTTTGTAGAGGTGTGGCCTTATATAAATAGTGTATTCCTTGCTAAGAATGAAAAGTACAAGTTAAGAAATAAAAGGCCTTTATTAATATCACCTGTAAGTCTAGTGACTAAACAATTTATGCTGCATCTAACGCCTCCAAAAAGTCATCGCGAATAAGCTCAAAAGATTCTATGCCAACCGATACTCTTATTAAGTTGTCTTCAATGCCTAATTTTAAACGCTCGCTTTTATCAAGCTCACGATGGGAAGAAACTGCGGGTACAATTAACATGGTGGCCACATCGCCAAGTGTTGGTCCATAGGGGATATTTTCGGCGGCTCTTAAAAAGGTATTTAAATTTTCATGCCCGCCGTTAAGTACAAAGCTAACCATGGTTCCAAAGTGACCATCCAATAACTTTTTCGCCATACTGTGGTCAGGATGTGTTGAAAGCCCCGGATAGTGAACTTTAGTCACGTTTTTGTGCTTGAATAAAAGTCGCGCCAGCCTTGCGGCATTGCTTTGTGCTTGCTTTAAGCGTAAATCAAAGGTGTGCAAGCCACGCTCTGCCAGCCAGCAATTATAGGGGCTGGCGTTTAATCCAAGAGTCGAAACCGTTTCATCTAATTTGTTTAGTAATTCTTGGTCATTGGCCCCAATATACCCTAGGGTCAAATCACTGTGTCCAGATAGCATTTTAGTCACTGAATGCATAACCATATCCGCTCCATGATCCAGTGGGCTAAACCCAGTGGGCGTGGTGAAGGTATTATCAATCACCAGCAATGCACCCACATCTTTGGCAGCTTTTACCAAAGCCGGAAAGTTTGTCACCCTTAACATTGGGTTTGAGACGATTTCGGCTAAAATAATTTTGGTGTTAGCGGGTATGGCATTAACAAACGTAGCGGAGTCAGATGCATCAAAAAAAGTGGTATTAAACCCTAAGCGCACCAAAACCTGAGAGGTCATTTTTAAAGACTGGCCATACAGTTGTGTGGCGGCTGCGATGCCATCTCCCGCTTCTAAAAGGCTCAGAAAAACCGCAGAAAGAGCCGACATACCTGAAGCGGTCATGACACCGCCTTGCGCATTCTCCATCCATGATATTTTATCGGCAAGCACGGCGGAGTTAGGATTACCGTATCGGGCGTAAGTGAATCCCTGTGCTTGTTTGTTGTAAACCGCTTTTAAATGATCCACATCAGGGTAATGAAAAACCACAGATGGTGACAATGGGGTGGTAAGAGGGGTGCCAATATTTTCAGGTTCATGGCTTCGTCTAACGACTGAACGACGCTTTTTACTCATATAAAAATTCGCTTACCAAAAATGTTTATTTTGTCGTGCATTAATCGAGATTACTTGTTCTGAATTCGAAGCTGCTTAAATCATTCTGGATTACGTATCATATGCGCTGTTTTATGGCTTTTTGCCCAACAGGGCAGGTGCTAATGGAGCGAAGGTTCTAATTACTAAAGCCTTTGCGAAAAACCATGCCCTGATTAGACGTTAACCACTAAGGAATGGCAACCGCTAAACCATTAAAGACTTTAGGTGAGTATCTTGGCTATGGCGTTAAGGGTTGATTACCGTTGGTTTACCTTGGGGCATTGCAGGTTGCGAGTTGTTAGGGAACTCGACCTACCTAAAAATTAGGACCCTGTCCCATTGGTTCCCCTATTGACTGGCCTCAATTGTAGGTAATGTGTATTATTTGGCCGTCATAACAGCATCAATAAGGGCATATCTATGAAACACTTATTAAGCATCGGTTTTTTGTTGAGCGCATTGCTATCGAATTCAGTTTTTGCCGAAATGAAACAAAGCCAACTTCGTCAACTTGAAAAAAGTATTGTTGAAAAGGAATGGCCTGCTTGCGTTACCCCAAGGAATTATTACGATCAGGTGTATTGCGCCGCTAAGGTTTATAATCTTTTAGATAATGCCCTTAATGCCGCGTACATAGATGTACGAAAAAAACTCACTAAAGAGCAAAAAAATGCTCTTAAGAAAGTGCAAATAACTTGGTTGCATGAACGTGATGATGAATGTGCTAAATTAGAAAATGGCCGAGTGATTATGAATTTGGGTTGCTCAAAAAGCCGTACGGTTGAAAGTTTGTATTACATAAATCAAATTAATGAAAACGTCTCAGATTTCTCGTTATTGTTAGCAGAGTATAAAGCTAAAAAATAAAATAATTAATCAATTGTTAAGTGATTAGACTTTAAAATCAGTGATTTTTATGCGTTTAGGAAACATCTGATCTGACTTTAAAGCCTATCATGCTATTACTTCTTATTGTGTCTGAGCCATTAGCGTCCAAATAATTTGCTCTTCAATTGTGACTTCGCTACATCTAGTGGATTCTTGAGTCTTTTTGGGCGGATAACTAATTCACCAGAGCAATTAGGGCATACCCCTGCCATATCGGTGGTACAAGATTGACAAAAAGTGCATTCAAAAGAGCATATATAAGCCGTTTCTTTAGGGGCTGTGGAAGCATTGCACTTTTCACAGGTCGCTTTCATTTTTAGCATTATTGTTACCTATCGTGGAATATAGTAACAGCATAGGTCAGTCAATGAGGTGTTACCTTATCAATTGTTAAGTTCTCTCTTCATTCGGCTAAACGATTCAGGGGTAACACCAAGATAGGAGGCAATACTCTGCATGGGAGTTTGCTCAATAATTTTCTTTTCCATAGTTTCGCAAAAATAAAGATAACGGTCTTTTGATGATTTATGGTGAAGCATTCTTAGCCTTCTTTCCATTGATAAGTAGTGCTACTCAGCTAAGTACCTGAAAACCGTATCAATCTCATGATCCTCTTCTCGACGCTTTTCTACCTCTTTTAGAGGTATCCAAATCCCTTCACATGGCTGCAGGCATTCAATGTATTCAAGTGATTTTTTACCCGTAATAAACCCAGCATAACTCAGTACTGCGCTGTTATCCGTCATGAGCCGTAATATGATTTCCTTGCCATCATTAAGGTAAAAGCATTTTACTAAGCCACGGGTCATATAAAATAAATGACTTGGATCATCTCCTTCACGATATAGGAATTCGTTTTTATTGAATTTTCGCTTTCTTCCTATATTGCTAATGGAAGATAAGTACTTTTGAATATCATTCGAATTTTTTGGCGTGATATTAAACATATAGAATATTCAAGTTAAGGTGGTGTTACTGTATTTAGTTTTTCTATTTTCAGTTGTTTAATTGCTTATTAATTTCTTCATCTCTTTTGTCTTTCGTATTTTGCATTAATTCATTTATATCCTCCCTGAATTTTTGTACATCCTCTGGTGCAGTGGGGATTTTTGGAGTGGTAAAATCATTGCCATTGTTAATGGCATCTTTAGTCACTGTGCTCGAGTTCATTTGCTTTTTTACAATAAAACCTATGATTAATATTGTAATTATTAGTGAAATAAATTTCATTAAGCTATCTCCTTTATGTAGTGAATGTCTCAGGGTCGGTAATGATTTAATGGATATTATTTGAGTTAAGGTTTGAGTGCTAAATTTGCGTTAACTGAAAAATCTCCACTCATACTTTAATCGTGTATTTGACTGCTTTAGATTCAATATATCATGTTTTTTACGGCTAAGCTGGGTGTGTTATCAAAATTTGATGAGTCTGTTCTTTTTGCTTAAACCCTCTAAACACTAAGTCACGACAAGGTTATGTTGATCAACTTAGACTAAAAGAGCGTGGTTAGCGGGCTTAATGATAAAACTTTTAAATGCCAGCTATTTGTTAATGGCTTGAAAAATTAAAATAAACATCAATCGAATAACACTAAGCCTATACATTCAGAGCATTACCTTTATATTAATTAGTCCATGAGTAATCACTTCTAATAATAAAAGAAAGGGAAGATTATGAGTTCAGATGATTGGAGTTCAAAGGTGGAATCGGCCGTGGCCACTGTGGTGGGAAAAATCCCAACCATAGGTATTGGCGTGAAAGTCTTGGTCGAATTGTTTTGGCCCTCCTCGGGTGAGGATATTTGGTCGCAAATTAAAGATGAAGTGTCGGCTTTAATTGATGAAAAAATATTAGAAGCCGAGCTAGATGAGCGCCAAGAAACTTTAGATGGCTTAAATATCTCGTTGCAACAATACTGCAGTGCACTGGATACCGAAAAAGGCAGTTTAATGAGCGCCATGTTGGTGAGCATTAACGCCCTTTATAGTGAACTAACCGAATCTGATAACGCCCTTCATTTAGTGCCCATTACCGTTTCATTGGCTCATTTACATTTAACCCTGTTGCGAGAGCGCTATGAACACGGTGAGGAAATGTACAGTGAAGACAATAGCACGGTGTGGGAATCTGAACTAAGCGATCAATACAATAACTATAAAGGCTTCTTTTTAGCTATTTATCCCACTTGGCAAACATGGCGTTATTCTCAAATCACCACAAGCTGGGATACATCTTTAGTGGTTTCTATCATTCCCCATGATAAAGCCTATGGAAAAGTCAGCGATGCCGTTACAGGGGAGTCATTTGAATATGAAGACGACATGAATTCCAACGACGACTACTACAAACCCACCATGCAAGCTTCGCAAACTCGAATGCAAAACGATGCCAATGCCCTGATGATAAATGCATTAGCGTCCACCGCCATTCTTAATCAATACTTGCCAGGGCAAGAAGAAGCCGCCCCTATGGTGGATAACAACGTGGCTACCTTTTGGATGGGCCCATTCAGTTGTGCCACGCTGGGCTCCCAAGATAATGGTGACTATGAAACCAATGTTGATGATAGCTCGGGGGTCATTACCCAATTTTATATTCGCGAATGGAATTCTATAGACGGTGTGCAGTTTAAATACGACGGACACGACGGCAATTTTATAGGTGACTCAAGTGGCGGTGAGGCCCACACCATAGACGTACCCGCAGGCGGTTACGCTACGGGTCTGAAGATGCGTTTTGCAAAAGGTATTATGTGCAGCATAGAAACCTGTTTCTCCGATGGCACCACGTCTGGGCAATTAGGTAACCGCACCAATTGGGGTGGCAGCGATGTGGTGGCAGTGCCCAATAATAGCTATGAATTGATTTGCGGTAAATTTCGAAAGGGCTCTGGGCCATCTAGCACTCAGGGCACCAGTGTTATTGAATTAGAGTTTAGGCATGAGGCGGTGGAAGTGGCATCAGAGGAATTAGCCGCCAAGCTTCAGGCTGCTTTAAAGTAGTGATTGTGACTTAAGCTGTTTTAACCTTTGTGTTTCATGGTCCTTACAAAGCAAACAGTTTGCTTTGTAAGGACGTACCTTCTTAACCAAAGGATTTGTTACCCAGAAGAAAGTCCCTTCGATTAAAGAGTTGAAAATCTCTGAGTTTGATAATCACTGTTGCCAAATAATAGTTCAATCATGGTCATGCGCTTAAAATAATGACCCACATCCAACTCATCGGTTACGCCAATGCCTCCATGAATTTGAATGGCTTCTTGTCCCACTTTGCGCGAGGCACGGCCTACTAACGATTTCATGGCTGCAATTGATTTTGCCGAATCATCACTGCCCTGATCCAATTTCATGGCGGCCATTAAAACAATAGATTTAGCCTGTTGTTGCTCAATAAACATGTCAGCCATACGATGCTGCAAAGCCTGAAACTTGGCGATGGGCACACCAAATTGCACACGGGTTTTGGTGTATTCAACGGTTTTGGCTATTATCACTTCCATGGCGCTCACGGCCTCGCTACAAACGGCCAAGGTGGCACGGTCAACAACCGATTCAATCACCGCTAATGCTTGCCCTTCAATGCCTAATAGTTGATCAGCACTTACCAGTACGTTTTCAAGGCGCACTTCGCTGGCCCGGCCACCATCTTGAGTGCGATAAGCTTGTATGGCTACCCCTTCGCTTTGGGCATCGACTATGAATAATGAAATGCCAGACTCATCACAAGTTTGCCCCGAAGTGCGGGCTGCAATAATAATTTTGTCGGCGGCCGCGGCGTTCAAGACCACAGCCTTGTGACCGTTCAGTATGTAACCTTGATCATGTTTCTTTGCAGTGGTGGCAACATTGGCCAGCTCATAGCGGCTGGTGGGCTCGTTAATGGCAAGGGCCAATTGCAGGTTGCCCTCCATAATGCCCCCTAGTAGAGTTTGCTTTTGCGCTTCACTGCCCGCCTTGGCAATTGCACCACCGGCTAACACGGTGGTGGCTAAAAACGGTTCAATCACGATGCCTTTGCCCAGTTCTTCCATTACCACCATTAAATCTGCTGCGCTGCCCCCTAGGCCCCCATCGCTTTCACTGAAAGGCACCATTAGCCAACCTAATTCGGCAAACAGTTTCCAGTGGTCTTTGCTGTAACCCAACTTGCTTTTAACCAGCGCCATGCGCGAATCAAAGTCGTAATCTTTTTGCACAAATTTTGAAATGCTGTCTTGCAGCATCTGTTGCTCGGCACTTAATGAAAAATTCATGATCTCTCCTTATAGGCCCAGTACGGCTTTACAAATGATATTTTTTTGCACTTCATTACTGCCGCCATAAATGGTGGTCTTACGGTGATTAAAGTATTTAGGGGCACTGTTAGCGGCGGCGCCAGGGCCAACAGATGCACCTTCATACCCATAGGCAAACTGTTCATCTACAAATGGCAGGGCATAATTACCGGCTATTTCCATTTTTAATTCATCAATGGATTGAGCGATTTCAGTGCCTTTAATTTTTAAAATAGACGACTCAGGGCCAGGGGCTTTACCTGTGCTCACATCGCTAAGGGTACGTAGCTCTGTATATTCCAGGGCCAGTAAATCAATTTCTAGCTCGGCCACTTTATGAGAAAAGGCAGAGTTTTCCATGAGGCTTGCCCCAAGGTGTTGAGTGTTGGCAGCCAGTTCTTTCACTTGCTCAAGTGCTACTCGGCTATTGGCCACGCCAGCAATACCAGTGCGCTCATGGGTTAATAAAACTTTGGCGTAGGTCCAGCCCTTGCCTTCTTCGCCTATTAAGTTTTCTTTAGGCACTCGTACGTTATCAAAGTGAATTTCATTTACTTCATGGCCTTCATCCAGCATATAAATGGGCGAAACCGTAATGCCAGGGGTTTTCATATCAATAAGCAAAAAGCTAATGGCTTGCTGGTTTTTAACATCGGGCGCACCGGTGCGCACTAGGCAAAAAATCCAGTCGGCGTACTGGCCCAAGGTGGTCCAAGTTTTGGTGCCATTAACCAAGTAATCATCACCGTCACTTGTAGCGGTGGTTTTTAATGATGCTAAATCTGATCCCGCATTAGGCTCTGAATAGCCCTGGCACCACCATACATCACTGTTTAATATACTGGGTAAGAAGCGTTTCTTTTGTTCTTCGTTGCCAAAGCTATAAATAACCGGGGCTACCATGCTCATGCCAAAAGGAATCACCGCAGGGGCGCCGGCAACAGCACATTCGTTGTTCCAAATGTATTTTTGCGTAGGGCTCCAGCCCGTGCCGCCGTACTCAACCGGCCAGTTCAGTGCTGCCCAGCCTTGTAGGGCTAGGGCCTTTTGCCAACGAACAAAATCGTCTTTTTCAAAGTGCAGGTCATTTTTAAATTTGTCAGAGATATCTTTTGGCAGTTTCTCTTTAAGAAACTGGCGCACTTCTTGTTGAAATGCCAGTTCCTGTTCTGAAAAGTCGACGTTCATGCTTACCCCACATAAGTAAATATACCCAAGAACTTTAGCAGCCTGCTTTTTCACAAGACATGACTAAGCGAGTCAAGTCGATCAATTTATTATGGGATTGTCTGTTGGGGATGGGCGCAGGGGGTTGTTAAATGGGCAAGCATTGATTCTAGACCTTGCCCGTATCTTCTGAATTTATGTATGTTTCTTATTTAGCGTGTTGCCCTAATCTTCTTGTTTACCTAGGGTAACTGGTGTCATTTTAGCTAAGGTTGTTTGAGTTGGGCACTTAACAACATTGACATGGAATGAAGGTATGAATGGAATTAGAGGTGGTAAGATTGCAGCAATCCATGAAGCTGGATTAGCAGAACCTTTGACACAGACTGTGCTTTTGGATTTTAAATCAACATTAATCGTTGATGATTTTGAGGCATGTGTATTAACTCGAAATGTATACTTCCCTTCTGCTAAATCGAACTTTGAATATTGACGCTCATTTAGTTTTAAGACGTAATAATCGTCAGGTCCAAAATACATAGGAAGTGCACTGCTGTGGCTGCCTTCATCACGAAACACCAGTATATGAGCATTTTCTTTGCTAGATTCAGCTTGCCATTTTACTGATGTGTCAATAGATGCGCATGAGGTCACTAAGAATGGAATTAGGACTGCTAATCTCTTCATTAGATATATTCCTTTATTTTTATAAGATTCATTATATGGCTTAAATCGCGTAACTGAAAAATTAAGAATTTTAGAGCTAATTAATCCTAAATCGCTATCAATACGCTTTAGGGAGTCAATGGGTTCTAAATTAACTTATCGTGTTTTTGCTATTAGGTCTCTGTTAAAGCTTGTAGCTTCTTAATCCAACGAGCCATTGACTCTTGTGAGGAACTATTAAAGGTTGAAAAGTAAGTCTTATAGTATTTAATCGTTATTTTATTATGGATAAACTTTTCATAAGAATTTAATTCTTCATCACTTAAATTCCTGTAGTCATATACCGAGCCATTTATTAAGTTCTGAAGCACATACTTACGTAAAGAATCTCGTTGAGAATTGACAATATTTGATATTTGTTCTTGCTGTATTTTTTGAGATGAATTTGGGGTTAATGCATTTACGGCCTTAAAAAGGAGCGTGATTTGTGTCGTTGCGGATTCAATTTTATGATCGACTGTTCCTATTGTTTCCCAAGCTTTAGTGACTAGCGCTATTCTAGCTTGGTTTTTGGCAATGAAACTGTTTCTGCTTTTTTTATGTTCAAGAGAGTGACTTATTTTTTCTTCTTCTGAAATTTTTCGACCTAAGGGAGATAGAAACCACTCTAAAAGAAATTTAGCATCTTCTTCAGATAATTCTTGGCTAAGAGCCTCTTCAATATCATCTTTTAGTTTTGGCTTGTCGAAAGACTCGCTGAAAGTGTCAATAAGAATTTTCTTCTTATCTTCATTATATATTTTAGCCATAGCAGCTAATCTATTGATTATTTCTGTATTTCCTTCATCGCTATTTTCAATATCTGTATCACTTCCTGAGTAGTATTGAATCTGTTGAATAACATTGATATCGATTGCAGCGGTAGATGAGGCTGAAATAAAAGTACAGAGGAATACAAATACCCCAAAAAGACTGTATGTATATTTCATTTAGATCCTAAAGTTTAATGTATAAAGGGTTGATGGCAGGGAATGATACCTTAAGTGATCCGTTCTATCCAAAAGAACACTAGTGATTTTTTGTGTATTGTAATTTCCCCGAGAGGGCTAGCAACCGTGGGTTTAACGCAGTAGGCGTAAATAAGCCGCCTTTAACAGCGCTTTAGAATAAAGGTGATGAAAGCCGCTAAGGGCATTAAAAAGTACTCCAAATTTAGCATCGCTACCGGTGCTGTCTCGTTTGGGGATAACGGCCGAGCCGAAGTATAAGCGTGTGCTTTTTCCATTTTCAGACTCAACACTTTTGAGCCAAGACCGTGTTTTGCCTAAATAGTCACACAATAGTAATTGATTGGGTGTTTGTTGCTCAACGCTCCAGGCAGCAAAATGATCCACCTTCCCACGAGAAAGCTGTGTTGCTTGTTCATCGTTAGAGGGGCGGCGCGCCAGATGGGTTAAAATGAAGCGCTCTAGCTTGAACAAATTACTGGTGTAAAAAGCTTCAATGTAATCTGCTTGAGTAACCTTCACGGGTAAATCAATAAAATAGCAGTCTGTGCGGGCCCCTTGTAATTTGTACTTGGCCAATAGCGCATCTGTGGGCAACTCACCTTGTTGTACCGTATTCATGATATTTCTCATTGTAGGGCTTTTTGAAACTGATATAGGTAAACAGGTGACCTGTACAGATCATCAAGCTGAATGGTGTTAATGGCCTGGTGTGAAGGCAGTGAAAAATTATGACTGATTAAATACTTTAACAGGCCCGGTTCTTTTTTTAGTTTGTTCTCAATTTTTAGCATTGCCCCAGGGTATAAATAACACAGTATTAAGGATGCTTGGCTTAAATCGGCTTTTAAAAAATCTTTTCGATGTAGGGTAATATTTTTTAGCCCTAAGATTTTTATAAATAGTAGGCTTGTAAGCCATGGCAAGAGGGAAAGTTCGTAACCGACTATGTTTTGTTGTGGATATTGCTTGGCAAAGGCAATCAGTAAATTTCCCCAGCCGCTGCCCAGCTCAACAATAGGGCCTTTTTTAAAATCTCGGTCTGATTCTACATGGGTATTGGCAAGGGTGCTTAAATGCAACATGGCAGTTTGCGCTTTGTTAGAACTTGGCATGGGGGATATGCCCAAAAGTAGGGTGTACCAAACGATAGATGCCCCCATTAGCAGGATGAGTGTGATGAGTGTTATTTCAAAAATGGGCAAGAGCAGTCCTTATGAAAAAATGCCTAAAAAATTTACTGATTGACATAGGACCATGTTGGGGAATTAAACCAGTTAATTGGGTCTATTTCACTTATGGGGTCTAACCACTCAACGCCATCTTCTAATGCATCTTCTTGCAATGAATACTTACCCGCTTTCAGGTCTCTTGCAAATCGGTTTATATAATCTGTTACTGAATCTGCAAGTTTTAAGCTGATGCCCATCTTGTAGTCAATTAATATCACCTGCCCATACTTACCTTTTTCTGAAGGGTCTAGATCAACACAAATCAGTGAAGTCCCGTTGTCATCACCAATGGGTACTCTTAATTTCCCTTCAAGATATTCATTTTTAATTTCTGGATCGGTGTGCTGAATAGGGCAGTTGTATTCGCTTTTTAAATAAGACGTTATATGATCGATACAACGCTGAATGTTAATGAACTCAACACCATATGCAAAATTTGAATAAGTCTTGGGGTTATTGCCATTGCAGGTTCGATATAAGTTAATCATATCCTCGGGTAATGCCTGGCCAATTAGCTCTTGTAGTTCTTGAATTTTGCTTTCTTCAGCGCCAGGTTGCAAAGCCTTTAGAATGCTAGGGGCAATGATACTTAGTTGTTTTTTAACGTCTTCTAACATAATTAGTTCCCTTATTACTTGCTAGATTAACTCTATAATTTGTCGGCTATGAATATTGTCACTAATGATCAAACATTTCACTCATTCAATGGTTTAAATTTTTACGTATTTCCACAGCCTTGTTATACTCAACGAGACCTCCCATTAATACCGTATGATTCTGTTATGTTGATGGATATAAACTACCAGCCCATGCAAGGGCTGGTTTCACAAGATAATCGCTATGCCACCTATGTGCCGGCATCTCCGTTAAGTCATTGGGTACAGAGCTTCTGGCAGCTTAATGTACCTAATGGTCAGCATTTTTATCGCAGCATTCCCGATAACTGCGTTGACGTTATTATCAATTTAAATCGCTGGGATGATATTTTCATTGTAACCCCTTATACCTTGCCAATTGTGTTTGAGCTAGCCGGGCCTGAATCTTATTTTGGAATTCGCTTCAGGGTATTGGGTCATCAAAGTATTGTGGCAGCCCCCATTAGCGAATGGCAGCCAGAAAACAAGGATTCTAAATCGGCTGATGTATTACCTGTTAATTTGTTAAATCGAATTTATGATTGCCTTGAGTTAAATTTAACTTTTAAGCAGCGTTGTGACTATTTAACTCAGGCTTTACTCAGCCAAGTTCAGCAGATCAATCCCGACCCAAGGTTAGCCAAGTTTGTGCGCTATTGTTGCCATCACCAAGGCTCCAATGTTGATCTTACCGATAAGCAATGTGCCCAGTTTGGCATTTCAGCAAGACAGCTTCGCAGACTCTCTCAGTTATACCTTGGGGTGTCTCCCAGAGAATTCGCGCGGGTCATGCGCTTTCAAAAAGTACTTAGATTAATGAGCAATTCAAGCAATACAGCCCCTTGGCTTGAACACTACTACGATCAGCCTCACTTTATTCATGAATTTAAACGCCTCGCTGGGGTTAACCCCTCTGATTTTCTAAAAATGTCCGTTTTGTACAATAAAGATTAAAAGTAACCGCGAATACTGACCCCTACCATTGTGAACCTTGTAGGAGTGAATATTATGATTGAATTTGAAGCCATGTTTCCGGTGATGGTGGCCCCTAACTTACTCGAGCTAAAACAGTTTTATGAAACGGTGTTTGGTTTTAATGCGGTATTTTTTGACCCACAGTTTTATTTACATCTAGTATCACCCAGCACCGGGGTTCAGCTTGCCTTTTTAATGCCCAATCACGCATCCCAACCAGATTTTTTACACACAGTTATGTCGGTTGAGGGTTATGTAATTTCACTTGAGGTACAAGATGCGGCTAAGGCCTATGCCGAGGCACAAAAACTTAATTTAAATATGCTAATGGCCTTAAAAGAAGAGCAGTGGGGGCAATTGCATTTTATGGTGCAAGACCCAGCGGGAATGGGAATTGATGTGGTGCAGCACTTAGAAGTAAGTGAGCATTAAATGAGAGGGGGCGGCATGTAAGCCGCCCCTACCGACCGTAAACCCTAATACCTTTTAATATTACGAATTTATTGGCAGCGCTTAGTAATCCACCCAATTGCACTTTAATGGCGCTGGCCTTACCAGACACTTTTACCTTTAGTTCTGCCGTAGCAGAGCCTTGGTTATCGGGATATTCACAGGTTTCATTAAAGGTGTCACCACAGACATTATCAAGGTAAGCAGAAAACCGCTTCGAGCCCAGCAGTTTCCCTTTAACTCCGCTGCTATAGTCATATACTCGTATTTCAATAGGGCGTTTTTTCCACCAATCCGTAAGCACCCCAATGGTTTTTAACTGGATATTAGAGCCCAGTTCCATTTCTACTTCGTAAGGTAAGTGTGTTTCAGGGTATAAGGATTTATCTAGCGACATTTCATTCACAAGAAGTATTTGATCGGGTAAATAAAAGTTTGCAGATTCTGTATTTATATCATCTCTCACTAGTCCTTCTAAACAGGGTGATGATTGATAAAATGTTTTGTCGCCATCAATACATTTAAATACTTGGCCTAGAGAGATATTTGTGGTGAAAATGGCTACGACCGAAATTACCATCTTGAAAAAAATACCGTTCATAAATTTACCCATGCACATGGAAAGGCTGAAAGTCAGTATAACGCTAACGATGGAGCAGTCACAGGCAGTGAATAAACGCGCGGTCTGTGTGTCTTAGCTATATGACAGTTGCAGATTATTCCATGTTTTTTTGTCTAATAGAATGTCTAACCTGACTTGGAATTAGATTTGTGCTCAACCGCACAGATTATGGTATGTTAATGCTATATTGCTACTAGGTTAATTCCTTAAAATTGCCAGTTAGAATTATGGGCATTCTTTATATGAGATCAAAATGCAAAATCTACTTTCCTCTTTTTTAAGGCGCTCGCCTTTAACCCTTTCGTTATTAAAACCTAAGCCGCTTATTGATGAAAATAGTGCCGACTTTATTTTTACTACCGTGGCCTGGGTACTCAATAACTTTGATCATCAAGAGTTTTTTAGGCGCACACGCCTTATTGCCCCCAGTAATGAATTTTTTCCCGGGCGTGTGAACAGTGTGGATGAAAAAGCGCAGAATATTTTTGCCCACACCTTAGGTTTTACGGGTTTGAGTCATTGGCCCCTTGAGCTTAAATCTATGCTTGAACGTGAAGCGAATCGTGAATGTCAAATACCACCGACCCCTCAGCCAGAGCTGGCTAATATTGAGCGAAATTCATCTTCATCGGTTGCTGCTTTAAGCACTCAACAGCCGCTATTTGTTTTTTATAACCCACAGCAAACTCTAAAACCGGAAGACTTAAGCGCCAGTTACGCCCATGTGATTGCCCAGCACATGATCATTCAATCGGGCCAGCAGCCACCTGGTGGTGCGCAATTGTTTGCCGAGGCCAGCGAAGTGTTGGCCAGCATGATGGGCTTTGGGGTCTTGCTCAGCAACTCCGCTTATACTTTCCGTGGTGGTTGTGGTTCTTGTTATAACGCCATGGCCAATCGCCAGCCTGCCTTAACGGAATCGGATAGCGTGTTTGTATTGGCGTTATTTTGTCGGTTGAAAGGCATTGGCTATAAAGAGGCCACAATGCATTTAAAGAAACATTTACGAGGCAGTTATAAGCGGGCGCTGAAGCAGATTGATGAAAGAGTAGGGGAGATTGGGGCGCTTAAGAAAATAGCTTAATGGTTATAACAAATAATTAATCCTTCTTTGCTTTTAGGAGAAAGAATGAAGTCATACCTATTAGTTTTTATTTTCACATTCGTTTTGTCAGGGGCGGCTCAAGCAGAAGGCCCCATCTGTGACTATAAACCTGTATGTATTAAACAGACTGAATAATACATAGCTCTGGTCTGACTTCACTCAAGCTTTCTTCACAAACTTAGCCGTCACCATCATTTCCCCTGCACCATCTACTTTGCAGTCAAGTTGATGATCTTTTCCTTCAACGATTCGTCTTATTATGGCTTTGGTACCAATTTTAAGTATTAAAGAGCTGCCTTTTACTTTTAGGTCTTTAGCAAGGGTCACCTTATCTCCTTCGTGTAATAGCGTGCCGTTAGCATCTTTAACGGTCAGGGCTTCATCCTCAGGTTGTACATCAGCCGGATTCCATTCATGTGCACACTCAGGGCAGATCAGCTGTGTTTGATCTTGGTAGACGAAACTAGAATTACATTTTGGGCAGGGAGGAAGGGACATATCTGGTTACTTCTTTAATTTAATTTGGTGGGTATGATAATTAAGCTGGTAAGCTTTGGCGAGTAATTTAGTTTTCAAAATATAGGGTTTGAGAGCCTTACCAAAGCACGCCTCGTTAACGGCCACATCAAATTTTATGGGTTACTTCTTTAATTGGCTTTAGAAAAGAACTTTGTATTTGAATTAATTTAGGTCGAGCCACAAGTTATTGCCTTGAATTTTCCATTAAATATTTTGGAGTTCTTTCTGGGGGTGATCCTCCAGTTTAGTCGGAAACTTAAAAAATTACGGTTATTAGAAATAAAACGACCGTCAAATACGGTATAAGTCAGCAGGCCAGAAGGCACATAAAATTCATTAATAGAGGTGCCCTTAGTAGTTTGCCTATCTTGTCTTTTCTACTTTATTTTAAAAATAGAGTAACGATCTATATTTTAGTTATGTTTGTGGTATTTCCTTAAACGGGAGACAATTTCTTACAAGGTATTGGGTGCTTTTATTACATAACTATCTACCAATGAAAAAACGGTTAACATTTGGTAACTTAATGGTACTAAATGATGATGCCAAAAATTTATAGCTCGAACTAGTCTTTATTCCACAACTGGGGGAGAGCAATCATGAGCAAATATTTTTCAAGTAATGTAAGTTCAGTTTTAACTCTAAAAAAACTTTTTGAAAGACTATTTAAAATAATTTTGCTTTATAAATTTTATATGCAGCAAAGTATATTTTGTTGTTTTTTATTTTTCTCAACTCTTGTGGGGGCGCAAGAGTACAAATGGGAGAAAGTTGAAGACTTTATTAGCGCGCAGCCTTATGCCGTATCTGCAGACGACGCTAACATGGGTTATGCCCTAAACGTAAAGGGTGATTATGCCGTGGTGGGGTTGCCAGGCCCTCATTTAGAGGGAGGCGGCGGCGGTAATGGTCATCATGGTATGGCTTATGTGTTGAAAAAAGTGGCGGGTAGTTGGCAAGTACAAGCAACGTTTCGCCCTAGTCTAGATGAATCCATCAATTTTGGCATCGAGGTGGCCATGTCTGACAACCTTATTGCCATCAGTGCGGTAAGTGGCCAAAACTTTCGAGAATCCAGAGTGTTCCTGTATGAAAAAATCAACGGCGATTGGCAAGATGCTGAACCCGTAGCGGTATTGAAAGGTCAAAGATATTATGACAAACGCTCATTTGGTGGCTCTATCGATATAACCGATGATCTAGTGGTGGTGGGGTCAATTTACTACACACTAGATAAAGGCGGTATTTACGTTTATGAAAAACCCTTGACTGGTTGGAGCGACGTCAATACAGCCACGGCCATATTAGAGTTATCCAGCGACCAAAGCCCAGGGTACTTTGCGCAAACTGTGAAAATCGTAGATGACATGATTCTCGCTATGATGAATTCCCCCAGTACTTTATTGGTGTATGAAAAATCGGCCAGCCAATGGAGTAATATGACCGAAAGCCAAGCCATTGATTTAAGTGCCGCCCTGCCTAACCATTATAAATTTCATATAGAAACCGATGGCGCTACCGTGGTCGTTAGTGGGCCTTCCTATTCCTGGGGGGCTTCTGGCGCGGTATTGGTAATGGAGCGTTCCGACAGTGTTTTTAGCCAAACACAAGTGATTCAACGCAGCAATGTATTAGACGTAAGGTTTGGAGCGCTTGCGGTAATAGAAGGTAACAATTTAATTATATTGTCTACCGGAGAAAGTGGCCCCACCGACGAAACCGATACCCTGTATTTTTACCAGAAAGATTCCTTCGGTCAGTGGCAGCAGGTGGGCACCCACGCCATGAATAATGTTCGAACCCGAAATTTTGATGCCACCGGTGAGCGCATGGCATTACAAAACGGCCAACTATTTATGGGTTTTCCCGAAGATGATTTTAAAGGTGAAGATGGCGGCGCCTTTCATGAATACACAGTTTCTTCAGGAGCAATAGGGCCAATCGTTAGCAGTGTTTATCCGCAAGATAGTAACAGTTTAGATTATGCCTATGTGGGGCAATCGGTGGCCATGGAAGGGGACATTGCCGTGGTGGGTGCACCGGGTGAAGATAATTATCGCGGCGCGGCTTACATATTACAAAGAGTGAATAACCAATGGCAGTCGTTGGCGAAACTGGTCCCACCTGGGTTAAACAGCTGGTCTGATTTTGGCGCCAGCGTGGCCATCAGTGGCGATACTATCGCTATTGGTGCGCCTTTGCGTAAAGACAGCGTTAAAGGAAAAATTTATATTTATAAAAAGCCGTTATCCGGTTGGCAGCAAATGGAAGCCAGCTATGAAGTGACTGAAGACCTTGACGCGTTAATTGATGGCGAAAGTGCGTTGAGAAATTATGGTAAATCACTGGCGTTATTTGAAGATCGCCTAGCGGTGGGGGGCAATGGCTATACCAGCAGTCGTGTTTTAGTGTATGAACTAGGCCACTCACAGGCCAACCAAATTCATGCCCTTAGCGATACCTCAAATAATTTTGGCCGTGCCTTAAAATGGATCGACAACGGTGAACGTTTGGTGGTGGCTTCAGATGCCAACCTCATTACCGTATATGCCGACTATAACGGCAGCTGGAATAAAGAGGCTCTATTGGTCAGCAGCGACATTCTCGCACGCTTCTCAAATTTACAAGCCAACGATGAATGGATTATTGGCGGCAGTTACAGCAACTTTAGTAACAGTGGTGAAATTAATACCTTCATGTTTAAAAAGCCCGACATAGGTTGGCGCAACATGAATGAAAACCAAATGATCAATCACAGTCCTCGCTATTCAAAAGATGGCGCAAGCATTGCCTTAGATGGCGATACCTTGGCGATCTGGGCCGACAATGAGCTGGGCATGTATGAAACTGTAAATGATCAATGGCAGCAAGTACAAAGCGCACAAATAGATTACCCCTATGTAGGGGTTTATGCAGACAGATCCAACGGATTTGAATATCCGGTGAATCATATGGAGTTGCAAGAGGGCACACTTTTGGCAGGACGTTTTTGGGAAAACACCATTAATGGTATTTTTGCCGGTCGTGTAGACATGTATGAAAAGAAACTCACCGCCACCATTACGTTTGATGATATTACTAAAAAATTAAGCGATGGCTTATTTACCCTATCGGCGACGAGCAATAGCACCGGTGCTATCAGCTACGCCATAGCGGGGGGCGATGAAACGGCTATTAGTCTTAATGGCAATTTGGTGCAAATGCATCACACCGGCACCGTGCAAATTCAAGTGAATCAGGTAGGCGACGATGACTATGCGGCCAGCTCTGTCACGGCTACTCTCACTATAGAGAAGGGTCAGGCAGTCATTACCAACTTTAATGATATGACTCTTTTTAAGGGATTTCCTGCGGTTACCCTTAACGCCCTGTCTAATTCAGACGGTGTTATCAGCTATGCACCCTTGGCTTTCATCGGCGCTAACGGCACCTTTGACATGGGGTTAGACTTAGTGAGTGCAGACCAGCTTACTCCTTTACGGGCGGGTACACTTTATTTGCGAGCCTCAGTGGCCGAAACCGATCAATACGAATCCGATGTGGAAATTATTGTGGTGGTGATTGTGGATTTATAAGTTTCAGCTGAATAACACACACAAGTTAATAGCCCCTTAGTATTTATATTAAGGGGCTTTTCTATTTTATTTATACTGGTGTTAAAGAAAAGGTAGGCGGGTTTTTATTTCTGGGGTTGTATCCCCAGCCCCATCTTTTCTACCTCACGACCTTGTATGTTTAATTCGATATTAGTGATTGAGGCCGGCCAAGGCCAAGAGGTGTTATCGTATCGTTTTGGTGAAGGCTTTTTAAAGAGAACTTTTCACTTACGATAATTAAAATAAAAACCTGAATGTGTGCAGCTAAAGAAAACTCAGTTGCTAATTACTTATAATTTTTTTGAGGCATTTTACTCTAGGGTTCATTAGAAGAGCCTCTTTAATGATTAAAACGTGTGCATTCACATGTTGGCGATAGCTAGCATGTTCAGCGACAACAGCGTGGGGAATGGCGACTGCTTCAATTACATTGAAGGCATCATCAAATATTACGGCAATTAATTCATCAAAGTCTTGTTCTTGAAGATTACGAATAGCACTAAGTGGTGTTGATTTATTTTGTGAAGTGATGCGCCTACCTTTGATTTGTATTTTAACGCCGTTACTGTCTATTGCGTCATAGCCAGCCTTTGAATTATTGGCCAGACTTAAATTAAGAGCGGTTGCGACTAACCATTCGGTATAATCTCCTAACGGGTTATTGTGTGTTCGAACAATGTCCCGTCGTTTAAGCTCGTTAGTGGCGGAAGCTTGTAATTGAAGAAGTTGTTTAGGGTTGAGTTCTGTGAGATTCATGTAGTTCATTTTTCCTTTCTGGGGAGAGATCCCTAACCCCCACTTTTCGACCGCGGCCGGCCTCACGACTTTGTATATTTAATTGGACTTGGTGATTGCGGCCAGCCAAGGCCGAGGGGTGTTATCGGGACTTTTTGTGGGGACTTTTGAAAGATGTTTAGATTGTTGGCGTGGGTCTTTCTTTTGCGTTTAGGCAAAATGCAAAACTTGACCCTATCAGCTTTTATAAATACCACTCCCTTGATTAGCATTATACATGGCCATCTGTTGTATATGTAATGTCAATGCTTGGGGGTCACGAATTATTTGATAATTATGCTTTTCTTTATTTATTGAAATAGATAAGTGATTTTTTGATTCTAAAAGATTCGTGAGAGTCTGTTCACTTGCATTAAGAAGGTTATCTAGGTTATCTAGGTTAACTAGTTCTTTTGTCGATGTATTTGTCACTATAGTTCCTGAAAAATTTTGTTAATAGAAGGGGGGGGGTGAGCCAATCAACAAATCAAGGACGCTAGAAACCTTCGATCTTCTCTTTTTAGAACCCCTTGACTTCCTATCACTACTGGGGTTCACAGGTGGACTTATGAGATCTATTTTCTACCATACAGTTGATACCATCTAGGCTTATCTTGCATTGCTTTAATAAAGTAACTAATTATATCTAAAGCCTGTGCGTGTGCTGGATCTGACTTTATAAGAGCGTCCCATATTGTTTCTGTTTTTTCCTCTGTAGTCCTTCGATCTACAGACTTCATATGAACGAATCGATCACGTAATTTTTTAAGTCTTCGATAGGAAGTCCACTCTCTTTTTCCTTTAGGGGAGTCAAGATTCAATGATTTAGGCAGCACTGTAAGGAGTTTGTCATCAGTACTGAATCTTCGTTCTATTTCTTTTTTTTCACTTTTCTCGAGAATAATGTCACTACTTTTATTGTGCCAGTGCTCATAGCTATCAGGAATAGTTTCATTTAGAAATGCTTCAATTGCGGTGAAGGCCATAACCACAGCTTGTATTTTAAATTCAAGGTATTCAAAAGCATCTTCTGTAGAATTGAAAGTGACACTCTTTTGTGATGTCTTATCAATCTTGGAAGCCAAACGGAATTTATTAGCTTTATCATTAGCTACTTTGGCGCTTTTAAGAAAAACTGCTGTTGCGTTCGGTATAGGGAATGTAAGAGTTTTTTTATTAAGCTTAGTTTCACTGACTGTATACATAGCCGATCCTTCTGGGATCTCTATGCCCAAGGAATGGTTTACAACCCTCTTAGTTACTGTGGCTACCTGTTGATGTCTCCAATCTAACTCATCATTCACCGAATAATCCTTAGGGTATAACAGTTTAGTGGGCACGCGCACTTTGGCAGAGTGGTCTACTTTTAAGGTGCAAAATTTTCAAGCTATTTGGGAATTCTCAAGATCTACATTAGCTACTGAACGTAAGGCTCCCAAAACCCCACGATTATAATGTCTTAAACGAACATATCTACTCAACTTTACACTTCAGTGCCATAAATCAATAAAATAACGATCTGTCTATTAAATAATTTCAAAGCAATAGCCTAATAACTCAATTTGGCCGAAAAAATAGGTGTTTTTTCACCACTGCTAAGTTGTTGGCTATTTACCCAGCAGCTAGCCGCTTTCTATCTTTCTTAGGATGCCCCCTTATTTATCACTCAATTGCGCTCAACAATCCGCCCAAAAAATGATTATTTAGCTGCACTTGTATGTAGTTGGCAATACAGGGCAGGCATCAAGGCTGGGGTGTGTAAAGCTTTCACTATGGGCAGGATAGTTAGGTAAAAGGAATGGGTACTTATTTTGCAGCTTGTTTGTATTGATTAATCAGGCCTTCTTTTTTCATTTCTTTAAGAATTACCGCTATTTTTTCAACCAACACTTTATTCTTTTTATGTAGAAAAGCATGTACTGTGACTTTTTCCATTACGCCTGCGCGGTGTACCTTTAAATGTCTCACCGTATTATCCTCAAGTAAAATGCTTTCAATAACCGATTCAACATCTATAAATAGGTTTAGCCTATTCTTTTGGAGCATTTTTAAACCTTGGCTAATATTAATAACTCCAGACAGTTTTCTTTTGGGGATAATGCTTGGCAACTTAGACTGGGTTTTTTTAACGCCAATGCGATGGCCCACCATGTAGTCTTTTCCTCTTAGGCTTTCCCATCCGCTTAATTTTATGGCGGGGTCAATGGCATAGGCCGAGAAATGTATTGAGAAGTGAGGCTCTTCTACTCGAATAAGGTTGGGGTGTTTTTCGCTGTAGTCATACACGCGGTGTATTTCACCGTCTGATAAACCGTTGTCACTCATAGCGCTCGCCCGTTTGGCGGGGTAGCTTTGGTAGCTGAACTTAATATTTAACCTTTTAAAAACCTCTGCATAAATGAGCTGTAACCACCTTCCGTGATGGGAGTGTTTGGTATTGTTGGTACCCGATAAAACAATCTCTTGTATTGGTTTGTTTGGCTGTACTGCTTCATTAGCCGTAGTGCCATTAGCAAATAATGATAGAAAGAAAGAGGTGATTATGATGGTGATTTTTCTTTTTATCATATTGCCCTCCCTTTTCTTAAGGCGTTTTTAATATTTACGTTCTACCTGATTTTTTTCAAAAAGTGCCTTGCTAACAAACATGCCTTGTAGATTTAATTGGTTGTGATTCATTGCGCTTTAAGGGGGGACTGGTTGGCTAATAATATTATTTAAACTAAAGTTATATTTTTTTGTGTTGGGGGTATGAACTTTTGATAGTTTTTTAAAATTAATGGTTTTCCAATCTCTATGGTTTATCTTTTTAATAAGCGCTTTGTCTTTAAAACTAATAGGATGAAAATCGGTTTTGATGGTGACACCTAATTCTTCTACAAAGTCTTTTTGGTGGTAATGGTCGTAAAGCAATACTAAGGCTAGCCCGCCTTCCATAAAATGCCCTCCAAGGCTCGTGGTTAAATCTCGTGAGGCAATGGCGTTTAAGCCATCGCTAGACCAATCTATCCCACCCACTAGTACCTTTTTTCCTGCAGGCATACCCAATTCATTTAGCGCATCTATTGCCCCTAAGCCGATGGTATCGCTTGCGCACCAAATTAAATTTACATCTTTATAACGCTTTAGCAGTCCCGACACTTTTAACTTAGCGTTCTCTTGGCTCCAGTCGGTATTAACTACCTGATAAAGAGCCGCAGTTGGTTCATTTAGTAAGGCCTTTTTTAAACCGCTGATGCGATCAAAGGTGGCCGATGAATCTCTGGCTCCACCTAGGCCAATGATATGTATTTGTTTATCTATAAGGTTTTTAGATCTCGCTTTTTCAATAAGCATAGAGGCAAGACGCTGCCCAGCCTGCACATCGTTAGGGATCATCTGGCCTAACCAATAGCGGGACATTTCTCTTGGATTTTTTATTAGGCTGTTGCTCTCAGCTAAGACATGGGTGTTAATTGAAAAGTAGTTCACCTTATTTTTTTCAGCTAACCCTATGACCTTATCGGACGAGCCTACCTTTATAATGCTAATGAAATAATCGGGTTTATCTTTATGGTTTAATATGGATTTAGCCAATTTCAAGTGTTCAAACCTGTCGCCTCGTTGGGAGTACACAACGGTTAAATCCATGCCTAAATCTAAGGCAGAGGCCTGCATAAACGAGGTGACTAAATCCCAGAATGGGTTCCCCTTGGTGTCGGGGTTAAGAAAGGCAACCTTAATAGCCTGGCTTTCCCCGTAACAAAGTATGGGGAGTAGGGTTGTGATGATGACTAAAAGAAAACATTTCATTTAGAAACCCAACATAGAGTGTTAGCTTGCGTCGCTTAAATTGGACCTTTGGTTTTAGCGTAAAATACTTTAAGGGCCTATAAATGCTCGCATTAGAAGAGCCACCATAAGTATAGGTAAGGAACGCACTTTTGCCCGTTGTGGGTCTGGTGTTAAGTGAGGCCTATCAGTCCCTAGAATGTGACCATAGTTAACATTACTTGTCGGCCGTAAGGGGAAACTTAGGCAAGGGCACTGCACAAGCGCTTAGGGGCTATACAGTACAAAGCGCCCACAATTTGATCACCCATGAGGTTTTTTCATTTCCCGCCCAAAGCCTGTTCTGACATAATCAGCGCAATTTTTAAATGTGCGCCCAATAAGGTCTTTTTAGGTTCCTTTTTGCCCTCCTTTTATAGGGAGGGGTGCCCTCATCAATACACGAGATTTGAACATGTCAGCCGTCGTAAAACCCACTGTAAAGCCCGCCAATCCTAACTTCTCATCTGGCCCATGCAGCAAGCGCCCGGGTTACGATGTGAACAATCTAGACTTATCCACATTGGGTCGTTCACACCGCTCTACCATTGGCAAAACGGCTCTAGAGTTGGCTTGTGTGAAAACCTCTGAACTACTGGGTTTGCCCGATGGCTACCGCGTAGGTGTGGTGCCCGCTTCTGATACTGGCGCCATGGAGATGGTGTTGTGGTCTATGCTGGGCCAGCGCCCTGTGGATATCATGCATTGGGAGTCGTTTGGTTCTGAATGGCACACCGATATTACTACCCAGCTTAAGCTTAAAGATGCCCGCTCCTTAAAAGGGGATTATGGGGTGCTACCTAACATAGACGAAGTGAACTTTGATCACGATGTGATCTTCACTTGGAACGGCACCACATCCGGTGTGAAAGTGCCTAACGGCGATTGGATAGCGGATGATCGTACAGGCTTAACCATTTGTGATGCCACCTCTGCGGTGTTTGCCATGGACATGCCTTGGGAAAAATTAGATGTAGCCACCTTCTCTTGGCAAAAAGTGTTGGGCGGCGAAGGTGCCCACGGCATGCTTATTTTAAGCCCTCGCGCAGTTGAGCGCTTAGAAACATTCACGCCAGATCGCCCGTTACCCAAACTGTTTCGTTTAACCAAAAACGGTAAGTTAATTGAAGGCATCTTCAAAGGGGCCACCATTAATACGCCGTCTATGTTAGCGGTAGCCGACTATTTAGATGCCCTAAACTGGGTTGAAGAAATGGGCGGCGTCTCAACCGCCATTCAAAAATCCATGGACAACCTAGAAGTTATTAAAGGGTTTGTAGCGCAAAACCATTGGATTGAATTTTTAGCAAAAGATCCTGCCACCATTTCTAACACGGGTGTGTGTCTTGCGTTAAAAGCCGATGCCGCACAAGTGAAAGCCATGGTGAAATTGCTAGACAGTGAAGAGGTGGCCTACGACATAGGTTCTTACCGCGATGCGCCGGATGGTTTGCGTATTTGGTGTGGTGCTACGGTTGAAGAAGAAAATGTTAAGGCGTTAATGCCTTGGTTGAAGTGGGCTTATGAAGAAGTGACTCAAGGTTAGTATTGACTAAACTCCAGATCAGCGGGATGCACTAAGGTGTGCCGCTGATAGGTTGATAAACTATTAGGCTAAAATGAAACTTTCTATATTTATACTTTTCATACTTTTTTGTATTCCAGTAAACTCTAAAGAAGCAAATGGTGCATTTGATGTTCCTGCAGGAAACTATGGTTCAGAATATAAGATACCTGTGGATTCTGATATGTATTTTGGGTGTGAGTTTGAAGTGAGTGAATATCGAAATAACGAAGAGTGGGGTCCATACTTTTCGTTGAATTTTTCAGATGTTAATAAAGAAGAGGCCATCTCTATTCATTTTACTAAATCATTAGATGACTATTTAGTATTTAGTGTGAATTTTAGAGAAAAAAGAATTAACTCTTACGAAGAAAAGGTACTGACACTAAAGAGAATCAGTGACGTAATTACTATGTCTATGGCTTGGTCGAATAAAGTTATGTATTTTGAATTTGCTGATAATACAGGGCAGGCTAGCAAATATTTTTTAATTGCTCCGAAGTTCACACCTGAAGAGGCCTTTTTAAGTGTTTCAGGAGCGAAAGGTGTTTATAGTTGTAGTGCAGAGAAAATTTAACAGGCTGTTGTTTGGTTAAAGGCTCTTTATGGAATTAGCTGCTAGACATAAAACACATCGATATATAGAAAGAGAAAACCTCACCAGTGTTTTAAATAACACCAAATGGGGTCGTCTTTTTTCAGAGCTTAAAAGTATTGGCTGTTATATTGATTTTCAAAGAAAAGATATAGAAGAAGAATATACAAATCTAGATATTTGGTGCAGTGATATTTATAATATCTTTGCAGGCTGTGAGCATATTGAATGGCTCAATATTAGAGCTTTAAGAAACCAGCCTCGAGGTGCATTAGTTAAGCCTAAAATAGAAAACAATATACAGTCCCTTATTAAGGCTGTCTCAAATTCAGGTGTTCCTTATTGTATGCATGGTGATGGGGTTCGAATTTATGGATATTTACGAATAGGTGTCAGCCCTGAGTGGGTCACCACGTAATAACAATACGCTTAATGGGTCCGGCCAAAAAGACGGACTTTACTGGATGTGTTAGATGCATACCTTTTAATTAAAGCGCTAAATTAATTTAGTGGGTTGAAAAATTGTAAACAATAAACCGATTCATCCACCTTCCCCATATTCTCCTTAATAACAATCTCCCCACCACGTTTTTTCATTTCTTCATTTACTGGGCTATGGAACAAAGCCTTTCTAAGCTCTGTATAACTCAGCGTTGCCAATTCCATATCTAAACCCGCAAAGCATTTATATAGCTGGTGTAGGGTGAACTCACATTGTTTGTATTGGTACTTGCCAGCAAGTTCTAGTTCACCAAAGCTTGCCTCGCCATTCAAGATGGCATCCAGCATATTATGAAACAGGGCGGTTATATTTTGTGAGTGCTTGGTTTTCATGAATTCCCCTGTATTTTTATTCAAATAAAAAAGCCCGCTTACTTTCGTAAACAAGCTTTCATAAACAGGCTTTCCTTTTTTAAGTATACAGAGTTTATAAAAACGTTAGTGACGATGATCTGGCAAGGCAACCTTAGACGAAAGCGCGCAGTTTATAATTATAAATGAGAATCTCGAGTCTAATGTTAACGCTGCCAGAGCGCGTAAACTAGTTTTTAGCAGACTCTTGGGCTGCCTTGATAATGCCAAACTTATTAATTATATAGCCACAACTTAATCCCAGTACCAACCAGAAAATTGCATTGGCAAAAGCAGTAGCTTGTAAAAAATCTGCCGCCAGTGCTTCCAATGCGCTAACCGCTTGTGGGTCTGGATGTGAAAATGCACTGGCCCCTTCCATAAGTTCAGGCAGTGGTGCCCCTAGCATATGGGGAATCACCAATAGCACCAGCCCTGCCAATTTTAAACTAATATGAGCAAAGGCAATGAGCCCTAAACCAGCGGCGGTTAAGGTCACTGTGGTTAACCACCAACCTTGACGCCCTTGTAAGTTAGCCGCTTCCATTCCTGGAATTTCAGGGTGCAACCCTAAGGTGGGGGCCACAAAAAAAGTCAGGTAACCGGCCGCCCCCCAAAGGGCACCAATTTTAATATTGGCTTTGCCGTGATAGGTCATGGCGGCCAGAATTAATAATCCAAACCCCATGCCCGCTAGCACATTAGAAATGCTGGTATAAAATAAACGCTCAGCACCATCTTGCGGTGCCCATGCATCTGGGTCGTGATGATGATCCATGCCGCCATGATTATTACTTTGTGCAGTTGGCTTTTCGTGATGCGTATTTTCATTGAGAGGTGCCAACAGGCTATCTTCATGGCCGTGGTGGTCAGCACTTGCATGTGCGTCATGAGTATGGGCAGATTGCTCGTGTATAACAGGTGCCGCTACAACAGGGGCTTCTTGGGCCACTTCAAATTGCTCGGCGGCAATAATGGTGGGGGTGACGGCCACTTGTTGTACCAGTGCCAATACCACGCCCGAGATCAGGCCTACCAGCACACTGGCAAACACTAAATTTCTAAAAATCATCTTGCATTCCTTTTACGTTTTTATGGCTGTTTTTACTTGCCAAATTTAGTGACAAGGAAAAGCAAATGAATGACGGGTATCGTGGGCGGCGTTATGAGCCACTTCCATGGGGGATAGGCCCACGCCAATCATAATCACAAACCCTAAAATGGCTGCCGATAAAATCTGCGATTTTTTAGAAACGCTTACTTCAGTGTTGACGCCTTTAAGAGTATCTGTGTGGGTTAGGCTGTTTGACATGTTGTCTCCGTGACGCTGGGCGTCTTTATATAGTGGATGTATATATTTTTATGTTTCGGTTATGTTTTTTCTAAATTAAAAACTGGCGGTCAGTTGCTGCTCTGAGTGTGCTGTGCTTTCACATGGCAGCATCATCAGCATTCGCCTGTTGCACCAATAGAAAAATCAGTAGTAGGGTGGTAACAGATTTAACGGCTTTAATTAAATAATTCAAAATAGCTATCTCAAATAATCTATACAAACAACATATGGAATATAAACCCATATCCATAATGAAAAAGGTAAAGCTATCCCAGGGCGCTGGCTAAGAGCCCCATTCGCTTTTGTAAAAGATAAAAAATGAAATGCAAAAACCTGCCCAATGGCACGGTAATAGAAAAAACACTGATAGGTGTGAACATGGTAACGTCGCCCTCCGCAACTAATTACAAAATAGATGAATGGCTGGTATCGGGCTAAGGAGAAAACTCCATCACCGTTGCGGGGGCAGCGTAAGAATTGAACTTACTTCCCATTTAATTACAGGCTGTCACGTCTATACGTGCATCACCTGTAAACCATCGTTCTATAATTTAAAAGAGCGTCAATGCTACCGTTAACCACAATGCCCTGCAACACAAAGGCGGGCCAAGTACATGAGTTTTAATGGGTAGCTAGCTGAAAATGGGTCACGCTTATAACCAAAAAGCCTGATATTTGTGGTTGTTTTTTATTCAGTGGTGGGTTTTTAAATTGACAGCTTCCCCCGCTTCAAATACCCTGCCGCCATCAAGTGTTCATGTATGCATGAGTGAAAAGGGAAGTAAGTTAAATTCTTACGCTGCCTCCGCAACTGTAAACGTCATTGCCATCTAACACTATTCACTGGAGCTGAACCTCTGGGAAGGATAGTGATTAATCGACGTAAGCCAGGATACCTGCTTGATAACCGCTTCAGTGATATTCGGCAGGAATATAGAAGTCGTTCGGACGCTCAGGTCCCGAATGCCCATAGGTGATGATCTTAGGGGAGGATGATGGCGAGTCTTTATCTATTTTGCTTGTGGTTTGTTGTGCAAAATTCTCGTCTATTGTGACTTCTCCTTTTTCCCACCAATACTTCTCGTTCCCCCTGTATGGCTGATGTTTTCTCATTTTTTTGAGCTTACTAATCTGTCTGTGGAGGAAAACATGACCCCCCTATTTCCTTTTACAGCTGTAATGGGTCAAAGCGAATTTAAAAAAGCGCTGATTCTAAACGCCATTAACCCCAAGATTGGTGGTGTGTTAATTAGTGGTCCGCGGGGCTGCGCAAAATCTACTTTAGCCCGTGCCTTAGGGCAACTCTTGCCCGCAGAAAAGGCGCAACTCTTGCCCGCAGAAAAGGCGCAACTCTTGCCCCATAAAGAAGTGCCCGCAAAAGAAGCGCAATTATTAGCTATTAAAGAACCCTCCAGTTCATTTGTTACCCTTCCACTGGGGGCCAGTGAAGAGATGCTGTTGGGCACCTTAGATTTACAACAGGTGCTTAATGAAAAAAAGGTTCAGTTTCAAGAAGGTTTATTAGCTAAAGCCCATGGTGGGGTGTTGTATGTTGATGAAGTGAACCTGCTAAATGATTCACTGGTGGATTTATTACTGGATGTGTCGGCTAGCGGCGTGAACGTGATTGAGCGCGACGGCATTAGTCATCGTCATGATGCCCGCTTTATTTTACTGGGCACAATGAACCCAGATGAAGGGGAACTGCGCCCTCAACTGCAAGACCGCTTTGGTTTAATGGTGAAACTAGATAATCAATTTTCCATTGATGAACGCATGAATATAGTGATGCTGCGTGAAGCCTATGAAAATAATCCAGTGCTTTTTTGTGAGCAACACCAAGATCAACAACGCGCATTAAACCGCACCATTACAGTGGCCCGTGATTTATTACCCCAAGTTAATTGCAGTATGGATATGCGCAAGCATATTGCTCAGCAATGTGTAAATGCACAGGTGGAGGGTTTACGGGCTGATTTAGTGTGGTATCGCGCGGCACAGGCCCACGCGGCTTTTTGCGGCCATAAAGATATACAGTTAACTGATATAGAATCGGTAAAAGATTTAGTATTGGCGCACCGACAAAATAATCGTGACGACAACCACAATGGCCCATCATCTACCTTGCCAGATGATCATCAGGATAAGAATTCTGATGCTGACAAGAATAATGGCGGTGCTAAAAATAATGGCCAGCAAGAGAATAAGTCGTCATCTTCTACGCCTTGGCAACAGCAAAACACTGACAGTTCTCAAAGCCCATTCAGTCGCCCCAAAGACAGTTTTAATGATCAAGCTACAGCGCCAGGTACTGATGATTCCCAAGGCAGTCATGGCCAATGGGGCAGCATGCAGCCTGAGTTTCAATCGTTAAGTGATGCTTCATCTGAATCTTTTGAATTATTGAAAGGCCCTACTAAATCACTGATAAATAAGGAGATGTTGTCTTCGTTAATGGCTATGAGCGCCCAACAAAAAGGCCAAGGGGCTAAAGGCGTGTACACTTCAAACTTGTCATCTAAGAAACCCAATTGGTTTAAAACCTTTTTATATAATGGCGGGCTTAGTGATGGATTGTCATTAAAATTTAACAAACAAAAAAGTGCCACGGCAAAACTGCATTTTATTTTATTAGATACCAGTGCCTCTACCTTGATGAATCAAAGCTTTGCCCAAGCTAAGCATATTATTTTAAGTCTTGCCCAGCAGGCTTATTTAAAACGTGAACAACTGGCCATTATGGGCTTTGGTAACGCACAGGTGAAAAATCTATTGGCCAGTGTACGGGCCCCTAAACATATTCGTGCTTTTTTAGAATCCATCACGGCAGGCGGCGGCACCCCCTTTAACGATGGGTTAAAGGCCGGGCAAGCGTATTTGCAAAAATTAAAACGAAAAATGCCCTCTCTAGAGGTGTGCAGTTACATTTTAAGCGATGGTCGTGTTAATGAAAAAACCCTAGCAAGCCAAGCTTACTTGGGGGAACGCTGTGTATTTATTGATACAGAGTCTTCTCAAATAAAGCGTGGTCGTGGGCAAACTATCGCCCACAAAATGGGTGCGTCCTATTTAGCATTAAATTAAGAGTTAGCACTAAATTAAAAGCTAATACTTAATTTATTTTCAGAAAAATCTTATTTTATTACGGGAGCCAACAGTGACAGATTCAACTGATACACCATCAATGAATATCGATAGTAAGCACGAACAACGCATGATCTCTCGTAAAAAGGTTAAAAGGGTAGCGAAAATTACTCACTGTTATGCAATAAATTTAATGATGCTTAAAGGCTGTTTGTAATGACTGACTCTATCAATACCGAGAGCATGAATAATAATAGCAAACATCAAGAACGTATGGCGTCTCGTAAAAAGGTAATGGATGCAAAGATTGCCGCGTCTACCGAAGAGCGCGGTGTACTGATTTTATTAAAAGGCACCGGCAAAGGAAAAAGCAGTTCAGCGTTTGGCACCATGGCACGATCGCTTGGTCACGGCAAACGTTGTGCGGTGATTCAATTTAGCAAAGGGCGCATGGAAACTGGCGAATACAAATTTTTTCGTGATCATGAATTAATAGATTGGCACGTGATGGGCCATGGCTTCACCTGGGAAACCCAAGATAAAAGCCAAGACATTGCCGCCGCGCAAAAAGCATGGGCAAAGGCTCAAGAATTATTAAACGATGACAAGTACGACATGCTGGTATTTGATGAAATGAGCTACATGTTCAAATACGGTTATTTAGATGTTGCACCTGTGGTGGCGGCATTAAGTGCTCGCCCCAAAATGCAAAATGTGATTATTACCGGGCGTACCATGGCCACCCCATTACAAGATATTGCAGATACCATTTCTGTGGTACAAGACGAACGACACGCTTTTCGCTTGGGTGTGAAAGCACAGTTAGGGGTGGAATTTTAATTCGATGAAAAATCATTCTATATCTATTAATTTTAGCTTCTATGGAAATCGTGAAGACATAGCCCCCTTAATACTTGGCATCTCTGTAGTGCAGGACGAGCGACACGCTTTTCGCTTGGGTGTGAAGGCTCAAGCTGGGGTGGAGTTTTAATACTATGCCCCTTACTGATTCTCACAATTCAGTCAATTGCCCTGCGCTATTTATTTCTGCCCCTTCATCGGGCGAAGGTAAAACCACCATTACTTCGGCTTTGGCGCGCTATTTTAAAAATCAAGGGAAGGGGGTGCGAGTTTTTAAAACTGGCCCAGATTATTTAGACCCTCAAATATTAGAGCAAGCCTCGGGTAATGAAGTGCAGCCGCTAGATATGTGGATGGCGGGGGATGCTTGGTGTCGCCAGAAGCTTTTTGAAGCAGCACAGTGCAGTGATTTAATTTTAATAGAAGGGGCCATGGGTTTATTTGATGGTGAACCTTCCAGTGCTGATTTAGCCGCTAAGTTTGGCATACCTGTGGTGGTGGTGATGAATGTGAAAGGCATGGCCCAAACCGCAGGGGCCATCGTGCGCGGCCTAGCCAATTATCGCGATGACTTTAATCTCGTGGGTCTGATCGCCAATCATTGCGCTACAAACCGTCATAGGGAATTAATTGAACTGGCATTGCCGTCTGATATTAGTTTAATTGCTACTTTTGCTCGTGATGAAGACGTGGCATTGCCTGAGCGTCATTTAGGATTAGTACAAGCCAGTGAAGTGTTTGATGAATTAGAAGTTCGTTTTGAAAAGGGCGCGCAAGCGCTTATAGATGGAGATTTAAATTCATCAATAGAATCCAGCTGGCTAAAACCTATTACTTTTAAGCGTCCAGAAGCGGCCCAATTACAAAGCTTTCAAACTGAAAAATGGTTACAGGGTAAAACCATTGCCATCGCCAAAGATAAAGCCTTTAGTTTTATTTACCAAAGCAATGTGTTGTTGCTTGAAAAAATGGGGGCACAGGTTAAATATTTTTCTCCCCTTAACGATAATGCATTGCCCAAGGCTGATGCCTTATGGCTACCTGGCGGTTACCCTGAATTGCATACACAAACATTGGCTAGCAATAAAAGTCTGCTGCTGGAAATTAGTGATTTTTTTCAGCAAGACAAAGCCATTTTGGCCGAATGCGGCGGGCTATTATATTGCTTAGAAACCCTTACCGACTTGCAAGATAAACAATACCCCATGCTGAATATTTTACAGGGCCATGGGGCCATGCGAGGCAAGCGAGGTTGCCAAGGCATGCAAACTGCCTGCTTACCAGAAGGAGAAGTGCGGGGCCATGCCCATCATCGCTCGCGCACACAGAGCACACCTACCCCGGTGGGTTTTGGCCGTCGCCAGCGTCACGCAGCACCAGGTGAAGAAATTTACCGAAGCAAACAGCTAACCGCCAGTTACCTGCATTTATTTTTTGCATCTAACCCACTGGCAATAGCCAAAATATTTAACCCAAGTCTTAGCGATAACACATTGTGTATCAGCAAGGCGCGCGAGGCACAAGCATCATGTTAACCAGTTCGTTTTCAATTTTAATGGCCGGCTTTTCTTTAGGCTTATTGCATGCATTAGATGCCGATCATGTGATGGCAGTATCTACGTTAAGCAGTCGTAAGCCTGGTTTACTTAACAGTTTTAAACACAGTGCCCAGTGGGCATTGGGACACGCTGGCATGTTGGTAATGATTGGCATGTTGTTGTTTGGTTTAGGAGTCAGCATTCCTGAAACGTTCCAACATATGGCCGAAGCCTCTGTAGGTGTATTGCTAATGGTCATGGGCGTTTGGTGTTTTTGGCACTTTAAGAAAAACCCTTTGCAATTAAAAACTCATCGCCATGGTGATGTGGTGCATAGCCACTTATGTTTAAGTGATGAAAAAGACAGTGACCATGTGAAATCGGCAAAACATGCGCCGGTGCTCATTGGTATGTTGCACGGTTTAGCTGGTAGTGCTCCGGCTTTAGCCTTGGTGCCCATCGTGATGCAAGGTCAGTTAAGTGTTGCCGTTACTTATTTAGTGGTGTTCTCCTTAGGGGTGTTAATTTCCATGGTGATGTTTGGTGCCATGCTGGGTCAGCTACAAGTTAAATTACAAAATCTTAATGTGAAAATGTACCAAGCCAGTCGTTATTTAATTGCTAGCGCGTCGGTGATACTAGGTGGTGTTTGGTTAAGTCAAAGTCTATAAAAATTAAGGATAAAAAATAATTAGTTTAAATAAATAGCATGTGGCCTGAAAGTAAAGAGACTCCCAAAAAGCTGCGTAGCGGCTTAACCACGGGCTGCTGCGCTACGGCATGTGCAGTGGCCGCTGCGATGGTTCTTTTATCTAAAAAGGATGAAAAAAAAACTCGTTGGGTTAGCGTTAAATTACCCAAAGGAAAATTAGTAAAGCTCCAGGTTGAACTTACTCCATTAGATGAACAGTGCATGCAGGCCAGCACCATTAAAGATGCCGGTGATGATCCAGATGTTACTCATGGGGCCACTGTTTTTGTGGAGTTGGCCTTAACCCAAACGGCAAGCATTACTTTTAAAGCAGCCACAGGGGTGGGCACAGTCACCCGTGAAGGTTTGTTATTGGCAGTGGGGGAGCCTGCTATTAACCCGGTGCCGCGAAAAATGATCAGTGAGCATTTATTAGAAATAGCTCAAGAGCATGGCTATGAAGGTGGCTTTAGTGTGGCAGTGGGGGTGCAAGGGGGCGAAGCCTTAGCCTTAAAAACCATGAACCCCAGATTAGGTATATTGGGTGGCCTTTCGGTTTTAGGCACCACGGGTATTGTTAGGCCATTTTCATGTTCGGCTTATATTGCCTCTATTCATCAGGGCATAGATGTGGCCAAGGCCAATGGCTTTACACACATTGCCGCCTCTACTGGTAATAGCAGTGAAACAGCCATTCAAAATATTTATCAATTGCCTGAAATGGCCTTGATAGAAATGGGTGACTTTGTGGGAGCAGTTTTAAAATATTTTAAAAAAGTGCCGGTGAATAAATTAAGTATTTGCGGTGGTTTTGGCAAGCTGAGTAAGTTATCCCAAGGGCATTTAGATTTACACAGTGGTGCCAGTAGTATTGATTTTAATTTCTTGGCAAGCCTTGCCAAACAGCAGGGCGCCACAAACAACTTACTAGAAAAAATAATTAGCGCTAACACCAGTGTGCAGGCCCTTAAGTTTTGTCAAGAACAAGAAATTGATTTAGCTAAATTGGTATGTGAAAAAGCGTTAGCGGTGGCTAAAAAAATTGTGCCCTCACATGTGGACGTTGAAATTTGGGCGGTGGATCGAAAAGGACAGGTGGTGGGCCAAGCGTTTTCTAACACGCCAACTAATGGCCATTCCTCATGACGCTTTTACTGTTAGGGGGCACAGGGGAAGCCAAGGCATTAGCACAAGCCTGTATAGATAACGGCATTAACTGTATTTACAGCATTGCAGGTTTAGTGCGTACACCGAAACTAAATTGCCCAATAAACATTGGCGGATTTAGTGGGTCAGGGGGATTAAACGCGTTCATTAAGCGCGAAAATATCAGCGCCATTATGGATGCCACTCACCCTTATGCTCAAAAAATGAGTCACCAGGCAGTACTAAGTGGCAAACAAACCGGCATACCCGTGTGGCGATACCAGCGACCAGCTTGGCATAAAACCCCTGCGGATGACTGGCAAGAACATGATGATTGGCCAGCTTTATTGGCGGCCATAGAAAATTATCAATCGATATTTTTAAGTGCCGGACAACCCAGTGAAAGTGTATTAAACGTATTAAGCCAATATCAAAAAAAAGGCCAGCAACAAACACTAAGAACAGCTGTGCCTTGTGAACACGCCCTGCCCAATAATATGGACTGGATAAAAGCCATAGGGCCTTTTAGTTGGCAGCAAGAACTTGAATTAATGGCTTCTCGAAAAATAGATGCCCTTATTACTAAAAACAGTGGCGGCACTGCCACACAAGAAAAACTGCATGTGGCACAAGCTTTAGGCATAGAGATACATATGTTGAAACGACCAGTGCTAAATCCGTGTGATAAAGAATTTAATAATTTACAAACAAGCAAAAATCATTTAGTTGCTTGGTTTAACCATCAAATTTTAAAGAATATAAGTGAGAGATAAGTGATGACAGATAAAAAATTAGATAGCGAAAATGTATCTTTAGGCAATGTACCTGTGGTTAACCTAGCTGCCGTTAATTTAGAAAAGCCCGCCATTTTATTTGCAGGCCATGGTTCACGTGATGTGGATGCGGTAAATGAGTTTTATCAATTGGCCGATCACTTTCGCCAACGCTTTCCCGATCGTTTGGTAGAGACGGGTTTTCTAGAATTTGTACGCCCCATTATTGCCGAGGGTGTACAGAAATTAAAAGACAAAGGGGCCACTCATATTCAAGCTATTCCGGGTATGTTAATGGCCGGTGGTCACGCTAAAAATGATATACCAAGCGAATTAAACGCACTGCAAAAAGAATTTGATGTAAGCATTGAATACGGTGCGGAACTGGGTGTGAATGCCAAAATGATTCAAGCGGCTCAAGGGCGTATTGAAGAAGGGGAAGCGCAATTAAAAAAACTGATAGGCGAGAAGGAATACAAGCGCGAAGAAACATTACTTGTAGTCGTGGGTCGCGGTGCCAGTGATGCCGATGCCAACTCTAACATTTGTAAAATCACCCGAATTCTTGAAGAAGGCATGGGCTTTGGTTGGGCCACCACTTGTTACAGTGGCGTCACTACCCCCTTAGTACCTGATTGCCTAGAGCGTGCCCATGGTTTGGGCTTTAAACAAGTTATTGTGTTTCCTTATTTTTTATTCACAGGTCGCTTGGTTAAAAAGATTTACGCTTGGGTAGATAATTACGCTGAAAAACATCAAGACGTGACGGTTGTAAAAGCCCCTTATCTTAATGATCACCCAAAAGTAATTGATACCTTTGTTGAAAAGCTGCAGGAAATTGAAGAAGGCAATGCCAATATGAACTGCCAGTTGTGCCAATATCGTGTGCAAATTGTAGGGGCTGAGCACAAAGTGGGCTTGGCTCAACAAGGGCATCATCACCATGTGCAGGGCATTGGTACCGACGCGGACTCTGATCACCACCATGGACATCACCATCATCATCATGCCCATAGTCACAGTCATGAACCTGTAACAGAACAGGAATAAAAACGTGTCGATTAATGGTGAACCTTTTCATTTTGAAGCCAGCCCCACGGCCATAGAGCAAGACAGCTTTGTGCAAATTCGTGGGCTCACTAAGCTTGATCATTTTAGTTTAGATCAGCAGCAAGTGGTGATGCGCATTGTGCACAGTGTGGGGTTACCTGAAATCGCAACTCATGTCCGTTTTAGTGAAAACGCCTGTGAAAAGGCGCGCTGGGCTTTGAAAAATAGCAGGCCGATTTTGTGTGATGCTGAAATGGTGAAGCAAGGTGTAACAAAGCGCATGATTAACCAAGAGCCATTGTGTTTTTTAAACGACCCAAGCGTGCCTGGGTTGGCCAGGCAACAGGGCGAAACCCGTTCCATGGCTGCATTACAATTATGGCGCGAGCACTTGCAAGACGCGGTGGTGATCATTGGTAATGCCCCCACAGCACTTTTTCGATTACTGCAAATGCTAAAAGATGGCGCCCCAAAACCTGCGGTAATTATTGGTATGCCAGTGGGGTTTGTGGGGGCGGCAGAATCTAAGCAAGCTCTGTGGGATTACCATGAAGAACTGGGTGTGGAGTGCATTACCTTACTTGGTCGCCAAGGGGGCAGTGCAGTGTCAGCAGCCAGTTGCAATGCACTATTAAGGTGTAATGGGGGTGAATATTATTAATTCTAATAACTCTCATTACGCGGCAGCGCTTACTAAAGATGGGTTATCCATCCATGTAATGGGCCTGGGAATTAACCATAAGGCCCAGTTAGCAACTACGGCCAGTGAGGCTTTGTTAAACGCCGATTGGATAGTGGGTTCCGAGCGGCAGTTAGAAGTGGTGGCCGATTTTTTATACGAAAATGCTAAGGCTCGCCCCAGCGACATGAGCAGTCTTCCGCAACGCTTAGTCTTGCCTCCTTTAAAAGAATTAAAAGCCTTTATCGATGATCTAGAAAGTACTGATGGTATGGAAGCGATCGAAGGTGAGAATAATGACCCGTGTGCTAAGTCGATAGTTATTTTAGCATCGGGGGACCCATTATTTTATGGCATTGGCGGTTGGGTATCTCGCTCCTTCACAAACGCACAGATTCATTTCTATCCTGGGGTCTCTAGTATTCAAGGCAGCTGTCATGCACTGGGTTTATCGTTGCAAGATGTTACTGTGTTAAGTTTACATGGGCGTCCTCTTGAAAAAATACGCAGCCAAATAAAAAGCAATAACACCCTAGTGATCCTTACGGATAAGCACTCCCACCCAAAAGCGTTGGCACAAGAATGTATTAATGCAGGCTTCATTGACGCCACTGTTTCTGTTTGTGAAGCGCTAGGTTACGAGCATGAAAAAATACGCACATTTTCAGCAATGGATTTAATTAAAAACTCTTACCAATTTGATGCCTTGCATGTAAGCGTTATCAAAACTAGAAAAAGCCAAAAGGCGGTGCATGAATTTCCAGGGATTCAAGATGATGCTTTTTTTACAGATGCTGAAAAAGGTAAAGGCATGATCACCAAGCGTGAAGTGCGCTTGAATATATTATCGTTAATGCAGCCCACCAATGGCGATGTAATTTGGGATATTGGCGCCGGTTGTGGGTCGGTGGCGGTGGAGCTGTGCTATTGGAATTCTAATGTGCAGGTGCATGCCATTGAGCATCATACCGATCGCATTGCATGTTTAGAAAAAAACAAAAGCCATTTTGGTGTGGTGAGTAATTTACACATTGTGCCTCACCGCGCCCCTCAAGCATTTGAAGGTTTAGCAAAACCAAACAAGGTTTTCATAGGGGGTAGCGATGGTGAAATGGGTGCCATGTTACAAGAATTATGGGATGCCTTACCTGTGGGTGGCTTGTTAGTGGCCAGTTCGGTAATGGAAGGCAGTCGTCAAAACTTAGTGAATTTTTATCAAGCGCGCCAACAAATGAGCGATGCCCAATGTGAAAGTTTGCAAGTGGCGGTGAGTCGCGGTGGTGAATTGGCTGGACAACTTGTGTTTCGCCCCGCCTTAGCAGTGACACTTTTTAAATGGGTAAAGACAACAATATGAAAGCCACAGCAATTGAAAATGATCCTGTGTGCTTTTATGGGGTGGGAGTGGGCCCAGGGGACCCAGAACTTATTACCTTAAAAGCGGCGCGCATAATTGAAAGCAGCGAAGTGATTTGCTATTTGGCCAATAAAGAAGGGCACTCGCAATCTAAGGGCATAGCTCATGTTCACATACATTCTACCCATATAGAGTTGCCCATTTACATGCCCATGAGTGATGACCCTACCGTGGGCAGCGCCGTTTATGATGAAGCTGCCATGGCTATTGGCAATTATTTAATGCAGGGCAAAAGTGTCGTTTTCTTATGTGAAGGGGATCCTTTATTTTTTGGATCATTTAGTTATCTACTAGAGCGCTTAGCTGAGCATTATACCTGTGAAGTTATCCCCGGTATTGCATCCCCTAATGGCGCGTCGGCAAGATTACAAAAGCCCCTTACCATGTTAAAGGAATCGTTCGCGGTGATCAGTGGCCGCCATACCGATTCACATATTGTGCACACCCTTAATAATTTCGAAAGTGTTGTGATTATGAAGGCAGGGCGCAATCGTGTACGAATTTTAAATTTATTAAAAGAAACCAATCGTGAAGCCGATGCTCATTACCTTGAATACATTGGCCGTGATAATGAAAAAATTATCGAAGACATAAGTCTTCTTGAAAAAGAGGCAGGGCCTTATTTTTCGTTGTTTGTGGTGTTATCTAATAAGCGTCAGCGTCATGATTAAAGCCGGTGCATCTGTAAAAATTGTCGCTCTGACCGACGCTGGACATAAGCTAGCTTTGTTATTAAAAGCCAGCATTGCCCAAAGTGAGGTGTGGTTTAAACCCAAGCCCTTTAAAGAGTCAGTGCAGCAAGCCTTTTCCAGCGGCCATCGTCTAATTATGATTTGCGCCACGGGCATTGTGATGCGCACTTTGGCCCCAGTGCTAAATAATAAGCACACTGACCCAGCCGTATTAGTGTTAGATGAGCAAGGCAAATTTGTAATCCCACTGCTATCCGGCCATGAAGGGGGCGCCAACGATTGGGGGCAAACCATTAGTGATGTTCTTAAAGGGCAATTTAACACCCAGTTAGTCGTGACCACAGCAAAGCCTTATTTAAAACCCATTTATACAGCAGGCTTAGGTTGTGAGCGAAATTGCCCAAAGTCATTTTTACAAGATGTATTACAAGAATGTTTAAGCAAGGCTAATTTAACACTGGCGGATATTCACAGTATTAACAGCATTGATATAAAAGCCGATGAAGTGGCGTTAATGGAAATGGGGCAAGAGTTAAAACTGCCCTTTGAAACTTTTTCCAAAGACTTGTTAGGGAAAATGGAAAGCAAACTAAGCACCCGATCAGACTATGTTTTTAATACGGTGGGGGTATATGGAGTGGCTGAGTCGGCGGCCCTTTTTGGGGCGTTTAAAATAACAGGCCAAGAAAGTGAATTGGTGGTGGAAAAAATAAAAAACACCAAAGCCACTTGTGCCATTGCCCGCAGCTTTCCGTTAATAGAATAATAAATTCGCGAAATAATTTAACTGTAAGCACCTTTTTAAATGCTTATTAAAAATCGTTAAAACACTTTGAAAGATGCAATTATGACAAAATTATTTGTAGTGGGCACAGGCCCAGGGGATGCCAGTTTAATTGCTCCTCGTGCCATTACGGCTATTGCCGCCAGTAGTGATTTAGTGGCTTATGGTTTGTACTTGGAATTACTAGGCAGTGTGTGTGATGGCAAGCAACATCATGATCTACCATTGGGGGAAGAAATTGGCCGCGCTCGCTTGGCGTTAAATTTAGCCGCGCAAGGCAAAACCACGGCACTGATTTCAAGTGGAGACATTGGTATTTATGCCATGGCCACCTTAGTTTTTGAATTACTGGATATGCAATTACAAGGTAAAGAAAATCACCCTGAATGGTTAGATGTTCAAATAGAAGTGGTGCCAGGTATTTCTGCCATGCAGGCCGGGGCTTCCCGGGTGGGGGCCATGTTAGGTCATGATTTTTGTACTGTATCCCTAAGTGATTTATTAACCCCTTGGCAAACCATTGAAAAACGCATTGAAGCCGCGGGCCTTGGAGATTTTGTTATTTCCTTTTATAACCCAGTGTCTAAAAAACGCGATTGGCAGCTAAACAGTGCCCGCGACATTCTTTTAAAATATCGCCCAGCATCTACCCCTGTTTTGATTGGCCGCCAACTGTCCCGTGAAGATGAAAAGCTCACCATCATTCGCCTTGATGAATTAGATGCCAAAGATGTGGATATGTTTACCTTAGTGAGCGTAGGCAATAGTGAATCGCGTCATATCGTTAATGGCACTAAAGAATGGGTGTATACCCCACGTGGTTACCGTAAAAAACTGTAATGCATTTCAATTTTAAATTAGAAAATATTAAGGGCTAACCTATGACTGTTTATTTTATTGGTGCTGGTCCCGGTGACCCTGAGTTAATTACGGTAAAGGGGCAGCGTCTTATCGAACATTGCCCTGTGATTTTATACGCAGGCTCATTAGTCCCAGAAGAAATTTTTGCCAGTGTAAAAGATTCAGCTCTAAAAATTATTGATACCGCGTCTATTGCTCTTGATGAAATTATTGAACATATAATTCTAGCCTATGAGCAAGGGCAAGATGTGGCCCGTATTCATTCTGGTGACCCATCTGTATACGGGGCCATAGGTGAACAAATTCGTCGTCTTAATCAATTGAATATTGATTTTGAAATTATTCCTGGGGTCACGGCCACTTCAGCATCGGCTGCGTGGTTAGGAAAAGAGCTAACTCTATCTGGTGTATCGCAAACGATTATTATGACCCGTTACGAGGGCAAAACGCCGTTTCCAGAAAGGGAACGTTTACCTGCTTTGGCAGCAAGTGGTGCCACTTTGGCCATTCACCTTGGGGTGACGCGCATTCATAAAATTGTAGAAGAGCTTATTCCCCATTATGGGGAAGACTGCCCAGTGGCGGTGTGCTATCGCACATCATGGCCTGACGAAGATAAGGTGCTGGGTACGCTTAGTAATATTGTTGAAAAAGTACGTGAGAAAAAATTCACCCGTACCTCGTTAATATTGGTGGGCCATGTATTGGGCACAGAAGAATTTGACGACTCCTACTTGTACGATGAAAAGCAAGCCCATGTGTATCGCCCTAAAAATAAACCCAAAGTGGCGCGCACTGTTAAACGCTAATTTTGTAAATCAATAAAATTCTTTAATGGAAAATTTTTAAGGAAAAAGAAAGTATGAAGCTTAATAAAATACCGGCCACCATCGTTACTGGATTTTTAGGCAGTGGTAAAACCACTTTATTATCAAACGTATTAAAGCAAGCTGCTGGTAAGCGTATCGCGGTGATTGTGAATGAATTTGGTGAATTGGATATTGATGCCGAGATTCTGCGCTCTTGCCCATTAGACTGTGAAGATGAATCGGCCACCTTGGCAGGTAATAGTAATGGGATTTTTGAGTTGGCCAATGGTTGTATTTGCTGCACGGTGGAGGAAGAATTTTTACCCGTGATGCAGGAGTTAGTGGCGCGCCGTGATGACATAGATCATATATTAATTGAAACCAGCGGCTTAGCCTTACCAAAACCCCTTGTGCAAGCGTTTAACTGGCCCGACATAAAACAACATTGCACAGTAGATGCCGTGATTACCCTAATTGATGGTCCTGCGGTGGCGGCAGGACGTTTTGCTAATAATGAAGAACAAGTAGAAGCACAGCGTCAAGCGGACGAAAGCCTAGATCACGACCCAAGTTTACAAGAACTATTAGATGATCAACTGGGAGCCGCTGATTTAATCGTTGTGAGTAAAGATGATTTATTAAGCGATGAGCAGCGTTTAGTTGTAGAGAAAACCGTTAAGCAAAAAACCAATGACAGTGTTAAAACCCTATATGCCTCTCACGGTATGGTAGGCGGCATGAGCATTGAAGAGCTTCTTGGTATTGGCGCAAGTGCTGAAGAGCAAATTAACGCCTTGCATACTCACCATGATCATCACCATGACCATGGCGAACATCATGACCACGCCCATGATAAGTTTGACTCTTTTGTGGTATCCATTGGTGAAGTGGACAGCGACCAGTTACAAACTGTATTGAAAGACTTGTTGGCCCAGAATAATATTTTTCGTGTTAAAGGTTTTGTCGCCTTGCCTAATAAACCCATGCGCCAAGTGTTACAGGCAGTAGGTGAGCGCTTGCATGTGTATTTTGATCGCTTATGGGAAGCTCCCGAAGAGCGTGCCACTAAGTTAGTGTTTATTGGTAAAGACTTAAATGAAGAAAAGATTACCCACGCACTAAGAGCCGCAGAAGCGGTTGCTGAAGTGCTGTAGTTTGGTCTTAATAATATCGCCAAGTTTTATGACGCCAATGGAGACGTTTTAAATTTAATGCATTTATTCGCAGCAACCCCAGGAGGCTATGTCGATGATGAAGGTATTATCGATCTGGCCCAAAGCCCAGGGGATATTATTATACTCTCGGCCGCCGACAGTAATTTAAGCGCTTTGGCAGGTGCTGCGGATACGTTAGAGAAAAACTTTCCATCGATTCGTTTGGCTAACTGGATGCATCTGGTTAAACCGGCGGCTTTTGATTTATATGAGCAGCAGGTACTTGATAGCGCCAAGGTCGTGGTGGTGTCTTTATTGGGCGGTGCCACGTATTGGCAATATGGCTTTGAGCAATTACAAGCTTGGGCCAAAAGAACCGCTGGCACACTAATTTTTGTCCCCGGGGATGACAGTTACGATGAAGAGTTATTTAGCGCCAGTACGGTTCTTGCTGAGCACACCCAGATGGTGTGGCGCTATTTTCGTGAAAGCGGACTAGAAAATAGTCAGCAGTTGTTTTATTTTTTGGCCCATCATTTTTTACAAAGGCCTTATCAGTGGGCACCTCCTAAAGCATTACCTAATTGTATTTTATACATGCCAGAACCTTTGCGGACATCAAATTCTCAAACAGTGTATTTACAAGATTGGCAAAATCTTTGGGCTTCTTTTTCTCAATCAAAATCTCACTTAAAAGAAAATGTGAATAACACCTGCATAGTGTTGTTTTATCGCAGCCACTTGCAAAGCGCTAATACGCAAATGTTTGATGATTTAATACATTGTTTGATAGCGCAGGGAATCAACCCCTTGCCTGTGGCGGTAACATCATTAAAAGATGAAAGCTGCTTGATGATGATTAATGAACTCATTACTCAAAGTGGTGCCAAGCTCATTGTGAATACCACGGGATTTTCCAGTAATATTACCGCTAATGCGGATGTGGCATCCGAGCCCACATGCATTAGCTCACCTTTTGTGCAGTACATTGCCACCTTACAAGTAATCTTGTGTAGTAATACCCAAGAGGATTGGCAAGAGTACTCACAAGGACTGCGTAGCCGAGACATCGCCATGCATGTGGTATTGCCTGAAATGGATGGCCGTATTATTAGTCGTGCGGTGAGCTTTAAAAGTGAAAGCCATTACAGTGATCGTTGCCAAACCTCAGTGGTGCGGTATGCATTAAAACAAGAACGTGCCGAGTTTGTTGCCAAGCTTGCCAAACGCTATTGCAATCTGGCCAGCAAAGAAAATAAAGATAAACGTATTGCGTTTATTTTAGCCAATTATCCCACTAAGGATGGTCGTATTGGCAATGGTGTGGGGTTAGATACCCCAGCTTCTACCATTAATTTATTACAAGCTTTGAAAAACGCCCAGTACCCTGTTGAAAATATCCCTGAAGATGGCACGGCACTCATTAAGGCGCTATTAACGGCAGTAACCAATAACCCCAATACCCTGCATTATTTGCCCTGTTGGCAAAGCATTGCCATGGATGACTACATGGCACAGTTTAGAAAACTGCCCATAGAAAACCAAAAACAAGTATGGGAAAAATGGGGCGCACCTTCGCAAGACCCAAAATGCAGAAACGAAAGACTTATGGTGGCGGGCATTCGTTTAGGGGAAACCTTTGTGGGCATTCAACCAGCGCGGGGCTTCAATTTAGATTTAACCGCTAACTACCATGACCCGGACTTGGTGCCTCCTCATAGTTACTTAGCTTTTTATTTTTGGTTACGAAATTGTTATAACGTGGATGCCATGGTGCATGTGGGCAAGCATGGCAACTTAGAATGGCTGCCCGGTAAGGGCACAGCTTTATCTAAAAATTGTTGGCCGGATATTGCCTTAGGGCCCATGCCTAACTTTTACCCGTTTATTGTCAATGACCCAGGTGAAGGAGCACAAGCAAAACGGCGTACACAGGCGGTGGTGATTGATCATTTAATGCCCCCCATGACTCGCAGTGAAACCTATGGCGAGTTGGCTGAACTTGAAAACCTTGTGGATGAATATTACCAAGCACTGGGGCTTGATGTGCGTCGTGAAGATTGGTTAAAAGAGCAAATTATTGAATTATTGAAAGCCTCTAACGTATTGCAAGAACTCATTGGCCTTAACAGCGCCATGGAAAATGCCACGCAAAGTGATAGTTATAGTGAAGGTGGCAACAAGAATGAAATCACCCTAGACGAAGAAGTACTCAATCAATTAGATACTTACTTGTGTGAAATTAAAGAAGCACAAATTCGTCATGGCCTGCATATTCAAGGGCAATTACCTAATACTGATAAATTAGCCGATATCTTAGTGGCGTTACTGCGTTTACCCAGAGGAAAAAATATTCTAGATCAAGGTATTTTGCATAACCTTGCTATGGATTTAAATTTAAAAATAGACGATGATTTTTTTGACCCATTAATGGCCACCGCTGGTGTTTGGCTAGGTGAAAAGCCTGAAATATTATTGCAAATATCAAGCGATGTTTGGCGCACTGAAATGGATACTCGTGAACGCTTAGAGTGTTTGGCAGTTAATTGGATAAAAGAATTCATTTTAGAAAAAGCTGATTTTAGTCATTTACATTTATTATACCCACGATTCTCAGAGCAGCTTCATTACGTAAAAAATACTCTAATGAGCGCCTTAAACGAGAGTGCTCATTTAGAAATACAGTCTTTGTTAGATGGCTTAGATGGCAAGTTAGTGCCCCCAGGCCCAAGTGGTGCCCCCACACGGGGACGCTTAGATACCTTGCCCACGGGGCGTAATTTTTTCTCGGTGGATAACCGTGCCATTCCTTCAAAAGCAGCATGGGCTTTGGGGAAAAAATCAGCGCAGGCATTGATTGAGCGTCACTTACAAGAGCATGGCGACTATCCAAGTCAATTGGGTTTATCGGTATGGGGTACTGCGACTATGCGCACCGGAGGTGATGATATTGCCCAAGCGTTTGCGTTAATGGGGGTTAAACCTATTTGGGCGCAGGGCTCTCAACGGGTGGTGGATTTTGAAATTACTCCCACCATGTTATTACAACGGCCAAGAGTGGATGTGACGTTACGAGTATCAGGTTTTTTTCGTGATGCCTTTCCTAATGTTATGCGGGTTTATGACAGTGCCGTGCAAGCGTTGGCCAAATTAGAAGAGCCGGGCTTTGGTAATACCATTTATAAAAACGTGCAAAAACGTAAACAGCAATTAATTAGCGAAGGGCTAGATGAAGCGTCGGCTTTTTCTCAAGCCAGTTTTCGGGTGTTTGGCAGTAAACCCGGTGCCTATGGTGCAGGCTTACAAGGGCTGATTGATGAACGCTGTTGGGAAAAAGACTCTGATCTTTCCGATGCCTATTTAAACTGGGGCGGCTACGCCTATGGCAGTGATAAAGATGGGGTACAAGCAAGGGGCGAATTTCAACATCGTTTAAGCCAAGTGCAAGTGGTGGTGCAAAACCAAGACAACCGCGAACACGATTTATTAGACAGTGATGATTATTATCAATTTCAGGGGGGCATGACCAATGCGGTTAATGTACTGTCTGGAGAAATGCCGGCGGTTTATCATGGGGATCACTCTAACCCCCATGTGCCAAAAATTCGCACCTTAAAAGAAGAGCTAAACCGCGTGATTCGCTCGCGGGTGTTAAACCCTAAATGGATTAACGCCATGCGAGAACATGGCTATAAGGGGGCATTTGAAATGGCCGCCAGCGTCGACTATTTATTTGCTTATGATGCCACCACTCAATTAATAGATGACTACCAATATAAACAAGTGGCGGATGCCTTGGTGTTTGATGAAACGAATCAAGAATTTTTAAAAGAGCATAACTTGCCAGCATTAGAAGAAATGGCCGAACGTTTATTAGAAGCCAAACAAAGGGGTTTGTGGGGTAATGATAATAAAGATGACTCTCAACAAGACGCTGTACAAGACAAGAGTAAAGATGCGTTACAAGATTTGTTATTAGAAATAGACCAAGAAAAAGAGCAAACCTTATGAATGTTGCATTAGTCGTAACGGTATTACTGGCTTTTTTATTAGATTACCTTTTAGGGGAAGCTAAACGTTTTCATCCTTTAGTGGGTTTTGGAAACTGGGCTATTTGGCTTGAAAAAGCGTTTAATGATAAGAATAAAATTTCGCAGGTGAATAAGTCATTAGGGATATTAGCGTGGTTATTCGCAGTAGTGCCCATCACGGTGCTGTTTTTTTTCATGCAAGAATGGTTAGTGAATACCCTAGGTGATGGCCATTGGTTAGTTATTATATTTGCAGCTTTTATTTTGTATTTGGCCATGGGTTGGAAAAGCTTATTAGAGCATGCTATGAATATCGCCACGCCATTAAAGAATAATGATTTAATTAAAGCCCGCTTGGCTGTGTCTATGATTGTGAGTCGTGACACTCAAAATTTAAATGAAAATGGCATTGCCACAGCAGCCACCGAATCCGTGTTAGAAAATGGCGCGGACGCCATTTTCAGTGCGCTGTTTTGGTTTTTATTATTGGGCGTGCCTGGAGTAGTCATGTATCGTTTAAGTAACACCCTAGATGCCATGTGGGGTTACAAGAATGAACGCTTTTTACACTTTGGTTGGTGTGCTGCCCGTGTTGATGATGTTTTAAATTTTATTCCTGCACGTTTAACCGCATTAAGTTATGCCTTGGTGGGAAGTACTCGTGTGGCCATTCATTGTTGGCGCCAACAAGGCTTAAATTGGAAAAGCCCAAACGCAGGCCCTGTGATGGCGGCAGGTGCTGGAGCGCTAAATGTATCGCTAGGAGGGGCGGCCCAATACCATTCTCAAATGCAACACAGGCCTAATTTGGGGCCACATGATGTGAAGGCCCTGCAAGCCAATGGTGAAAGTATCGTTAAGGCTTGTAAATTAGTGAACAAAGCTATTTTGTTATGGGTGGTGGCTTTGGTTTTTATACTAATGATTATAAATGTACTGGAAGCAATGGTGTTATGAGTAGCGTTATGAATAAAAGGCCTATTCATGGGGGGAATTTATTGTCAGTTAGTGAGCAGTACAAGATTAATGCAGATAACTGGATTGATTTATCCACCGGGTTAAATCCTAATGCTTTTCCCGTGTCTGCTATTCCCATGGAAATATTTACCAAATTGCCCTATGACAATCCTGACTTTATTGAGTCAGCGATGGATTATTATGGTCAAGAAAATTTATTAGCCCTTAATGGCACCCAAGACGCCATTCAAGCTTTGCCGAATATTTTAGCGCCCCACCCCGTGTTACTGCCTGAAGTGGGTTATCAAGAACACCTACATGGCTGGCAGTTACGGGGAAATGATATTTCTTTGTATCCATCCTGGGATATGAGCGCAGCCATTGAAGTGATTGATGCTTGGATAGAGAAAAATCCACAGGGGCATGTGGTGGTGATTAACCCGAATAACCCCACAGGTTTAATGTTTCCTGTTGAGGTTCTTCATAAATGGGCACGTAACATGGCCCAAGGCAGTTACTTGATTGTTGATGAAGCCTTTATGGATTTAACCCCAGAAGGCAGCCTGCTATGCCATGAGCTCAACGATAGAGTCATTGTGTTGCGATCATTTGGTAAGTTTTTTGGTTTGGCAGGGCTGCGCTTAGGCTTTGCCTTTGGTAACCAAGACATATTAAACGCGCTAAAAGATCGGCAAGGTTTATGGGCGGTGAATGGCCCTGCTAAATATGTCGCCACTCAGGCCTTTAAAAATGAAGCGTGGCAAATTACGGCAAGGGCTCAGATACAACTTTTGGCAAAAAAAAATCAATGGTTGTTTACGCGCTTATTTAGTGAATTAAATGTGAATAGAAAAAGTACACAAGGGTTGTTTACAAGTTATTGGTTGCCCACAATACAGGCTCAGGCGTTATACGATTATTTTTGCAGCCAAGGTATTTTATTACGGCTAATAACGCTAAATGAGACACAGGCCGTTATTCGCATAGGCTTATTGGATATGAGCAATGCTCAACATTTGGCGAAATTGAATGATACAATTGATCAGTATCTTAATCATAGAAAGTATTAAGGATAGAAATTAATAAAAGGATTTATACATAATATTTTTTAGGTGTCTGCTGATTGATGAATGAATGCACTCATCAATTATCAGAAGAATCGGGAAGGAGGTGCTGGTTAGTGTAAATGACCAGTACATAAGCTCCACGTGCCCAACGCTGTGAGGCGGATTATTTAAACACGCATAT
>OJBI01000026.1_pt1 | contig 72679 bp, 61 predicted proteins | sample 1590541 | NCBI WGS metagenome assembly OJBI01 (sample SAMN05416871, study PRJEB24817) | seawater metagenome | isolation source: Sea water | place: Canada:Atlantic | collected 2013-11 | reverse complement strand
TTCTTTCAGTTGAGCCATTTCTAAGGTTGCCCCACTTAGGTCACAGCCTAATAGCGTGGCTTTTTGCATGCTAGACTGGTTTAAATTAGTCCCCTTAAATTGAACCGCAGTTAGTTTGCTTTCAAATAAATTAGCAAATTCCATGTTGGCACCAGAGAAATTACACTGTTGAATGTTGCTGCCGCTAAACGCACTTTGTTTAAGTTGGCTATTGGTAAAGTTACAGCCTTTTAAATTGCACTCTATTAATTGGCTTTGGCTTAGCTGCATGCCTGAAAAGTCGATGCCGGCCAAATTGGCCTTGGTGACAAAAATCATTTCAAACGTGCATTGGTTTATTCGGTTTTTACGCCATATACAGCTATTCAAGGTTGTTTTTAATAAAGAGCATTGATCAAATTGTGTTTCGGCTAATTGGCATTCATTAAAAACGGCCGTGTCCATGGCCACTTTTAAAAAGGTAGCCGTCGTTAAATCACACTGTTGAAATACCCCGCCATTAATTTTATTGTTAATGAAACGAGCCGACACCAGATTGCACTGCATAAAGTTAAAGCGTGATAGTTGATTATTTTCAAAAAGGCAGTTTATGAATTCTGCGTTAATGAAATTCGCTTCAGTGCATTCAAGGTCGGTAAATTGACAGTCTATAAACTCACATTGATTGAATAAACATTGCTGTAAGTTAGTGTGTGAAAAAGTGCATTTGTTAAAAGTGATTTGGCTGAAAATGCCACCGCTCATATCTTGGTTGTTGAAATTAAACTGACTGCAAGTGAGTTGGCTAAACAGTTCTCCAGCTTTAACTTGTAAACAGAACTCTTCAGCATTAGTCGGGAGTTGAGGAGTAAGAAGTTCCATTATGACGGTCTCCAGTCACGCAGGATAGTGGCATCCATATTTGCATTGTGAAAACGAGTGCCTTTCACTGTGGCACGAATAAAGTCAACACCATAAAGGTTTGCGTATTCTAAATTGGTATTAATGATAATGGCTTTAGCCAGAATCGCTTCCATTAAATTGGCCCCTCTCATGCTGGCATTGGTAAGTGTTGCCTTTCGGAAGTGAGCCTGATAACCCTGGCAACCATCAAAGTTACTGTCGCTCAAATTTGCTCCTGTGAAATTACTGCAAGCTAACTGAGCTCCGTTGAAGTTACTGCCAGTAAGGCTTAGTCCTTGGAAGTTACTTTTATCTAATATGGCATGACTAAAATCGATTTTCTCAAAATAGCTGGGTGCTTGACTATCATCTTGATCTGCACTGCTAACAAAACAATTACTGAGCATGTTTGCATGTTGGAAAGAGGCATTGCGTAAGCTGCTATTGGCCCAGGTAGTTGAAGGCATTATGGTTTGTTTAAAGCTGCAGTCGTGCAATGTGCAATTTATAAAACTGCAGCTTTTCATGGTGGCTTTATCAAAGGTATTGCCAGCCATTGCTATTTCTAAAAATGGCCAGTTATCAATTGTACTGGCGCTAAAATCACAGTGGTTAACTTTCAGCTCCAATGCTTCTGGCTGCTTTATGCTGGAATTGGTGAAGTTACAAGAGGTAAATTCACTTTTAGAGAATTTGCTTTCGCTAAAACTGGCACCAGAAAAATTAGTGCCTTGAAAATAACAGGCCCCTATATTGCTCTTGTCAAAGTTGGCTTGACTACAATTTGCTTTATTTAAATTGGCGCGGGCTAAGATCGCCCCGGAAAAGTTTGCGGCAATTAAGCTGGCGCCACTGAGATTAACTTGTTCCATTAAGCAATTGGAAAAATCCACACCGTCCAGATTTTGTCCCGATAGGTCGAGACAAGCCCAGTCTTGATTGCTCGCATCCTTGTTGCCACTGATAATTGCTAATAGTTTATGACGTTGTTGCTTATCATCTTCGTGGGGGGAAAGGCCTTGGTTGGAGAAATGGGCACCCATGCCATAACCTTCGAGAAATTCTCGTTCTGCTTTGTCTAGTTCGTCTTTAATTTTGGATAATTCGATTTGTTCAATAGTGTCTATCTTTTCTTTGGCTTTTTGTATAGATGTGGAATTAGCGAACATAGGATTACTCAGCATTAGGTGTAATTCTTGCTGAGCGGCTTGAATATCTGGTGATGAATTATCAACTTGTTTTTTTATCTTGTCAGTCTCGAATCGGGGTAAGGCACTCAGTGGTGGGGGCACATCTTGGTTACCAAGGTTTTCTAGTATATTTATTTGCTCTTCAATTAATTTGCGCTGTTCATCACTTAACGAGTTTACAGTATCTGCATTTTTCAGTTGACTGCTTAGCTGTTCTATTTGGGGTTTAATCTCTTTAAGTGCAAGTTGTTTCTTAGAATCACTGAATTTCTCTAATTCTTCAAAAACGGTATCGAGTTTTTTGAAGGAGAAATTAGATAGATCCAAGTCTTTGGGATTTCCAGAGGTGAGACCAGGCAATATGGCTTCTAGCTTACTGGTCAGAAGCTCCGTGCCTTTATCTTGTTTGCTTAGATTATTTATTGAATCTAACTTGGCGAGTATTTCATCTTTTTGGGTGTTACTTAAATTGGGATTGTTAAGTTGTGTTCGCATATCTTGCAACGAATCTTCAACTTTTTTATCAACTACAGATTTAATCGTCGCAACTTTACTTTCCATATTATCCGAAAAATCGCTTTCAGGAATGTTCTCTAAAGCGGATTTCTGTAATAACTGCATTGCACTGGCATCGCCAAGCGGTATTAAATCTTGTGTGTTGAGGCTGTCTTGCAACGGGTCTTTATTTTGTATACGTTGCTCCATTGCATGGCGGTAGTGTGCATGGTTGCGCGGCGTGTCTTTTTGGCTCTCATAAGCAATTAGCATATGGCTGATTTGCTCTGCTTCGTCACTTGTGACAATCATGCCCCCACGCCAAATTAACTGAACGAGATCCTTGTCAGGGAAAAACCATACGGTATCTAAATGCAGTTTAACTTCTTTGAATTGATCGTCGCTCGCTTGTAATGTGTCTTTGATAAAACACCTAGGTAAAAGGCTAGGAAGCTTGCCTGTTTGAAGCGTTTTTTCAGGGTGCATATGATGCAACTCAAATGTTTCATCCCCTTTAAAGAAGCCATCAATCCATTGATCTTCAGCGCCATTCATAAATAAGCGCCAATCCATATCTTGTGGGTACCCAGGGAAAAAATTATCCATGTAACGCTTATCGTAGGTCCCTTGAAAACGACTACGCTGTGGCCAACTGGGGTCTAATGGCGCAAAGCTGGTGGGGGGGTATTGGTCTGTATTATTGGTAATGGTATTTGAGGCTGATTCTAGGTTTGGTAATTGGTTTACGTTGAAGCCCTTACCTGTTGGATTAAGCTCAAAGGCGTCGCCTCCATAGGCGTGCTGGTAATCCAGAGGCATACTTTCAAATTCAGTAGGGGTGCTTGGCAAGCCAAGTTTCCATTCTCGATCACCGAATACATTAATGGTTTTGCTTTGGCCTGCAATTTCTACGCTGGCTTGTCCTGCGTTAATGGTCTGGCCCTTGTTAGCGAACAAGGCACCATTTAATAGCCATTCACCTTTGGGTTTTGGCATGCCCATGTCAAGCATGGGCGTTTCACCCATGCTTGACATAACATCCGCAATGCAATCGTGCTGAAGTTGCACTTTCCCTGTCGATATTCGTATAAACAGCGAGGGGGAGACAACCCAATGAAACTGTTTATTTTGTTCCAGCGTACGCTGGTTATGCATGATCTGCATTGGGCTGAAAACTTTCATGTATACGAGTCCAAAATCTCAATTAAGAGAATACAACGAGGTAACTGGTATCTAGCTTTACGTTTGCTTGGTCTAAATCCAGAGCAATGTTTGCCAGTTCCATGATGCTTTTGTTAAGTTTAATTTCGGTTTGCTCTAATTTTGTCACTTCTTTTTTAATGCCCAGTGCTGGTGCAATCTTGGCTGTTAATCCATTGCCACTGTATTGAAATCCATCATTTGAAATTTCAATTTTTCCGGCAGCATCGAGTTCCATTTCAATCGTCATGGAGGCGTTCATTTTCATGTCGAGTTTAAGTGAGGCCTCTATGCCAATGTCGATAGCGCCAGACATACTAATGGCAAGCGAGGCGGTTCCCTGTGCCTCTATTGAAAATTTACGTTCGCCACCGAAATTAAATGCTGACGTATTTACTTCAGCATATGAGAAGTCCATAACATTGGAGCCCATGCCATCTGATTTAGTGATGTTATGAGTGGCCAGCGCACCTGTATCCATATTATAAGATTTTTCATCTGTGGTAATACTGGTGGTTTCTATTGTCTTGGTTGTGTCGGAGACTTTTGTTTTACCATCAATGGTCCAAGATTTTTCTTTTGTCTCTATTTTTTCAAAGTTACCACTTGAGGGTGATTTAGTGGTCTCTGATCTAGAGAGCAGTTTTCCGGTAGGTCCCCATTTTTTTTCAAGGGAGTATCTATGCTGGTTTTTTTCTAAACTGCGAATACGACCACCTTTAAATGTCGCTTCCACGGTTTTGGTGTCGCTATCTTTGTGTGTGATCTCTAAGGAATTACAGCGATCTGAAATTTCCACGCTGTTACATTGGCTAGAAAATTCATATGAATTTGCTAAGAATGTTTTACTGGTATTAACGTTATCTTTATAAAACGGCAAATCGCTTGTAGCCGCGGGCTTAGGGAACGGATGCTCAGAGCCTGCAAAATCGGCCTTGTTGGTATCGTCATCATTGTCTCCTGAAACACTGGCGATGGTTGGCCAGACAACTTCTTCAAATGCAGGTCCGCCAGTTTTTAGAATGTCGGCGACAGTAACATCAGCCCCAGAAAAGGGTGATGCGATTTGGTTAAGCTGTGAAGCTTGATTGAGATAATTTTCTTCGTAGCTGTTGCCTAAGTTGTAATTCCAGTAACCGCCAAAGTCATAAAGGTTACCATTGTGCCAGTGTAGCTTGTCGCCTTCACGGATTTCTACGCTATCGCCATAGTGACGGGTGAAAATGTATTCCCCCGATGCCTCTTCCTCTTTAGTGAATGCTAAAGTCGTGTTGCTAGAGGGGTCAATAAATGCAGTGTGTTGTGAAAAATCACCACGGCCCTTGAAATAATTTTTTATAGAACTACTGATAGAAGCGTCACTGGCTTCAGTATGGGTTTTAGTAGTTGAATAGTTTTGACGACCCAAAAGGGAGCTGGTAATTAAGGTGCCGTTGGTGGCAATAACGGCATGATGAGGATTTGCATTGGTAACCGGGACTGGGTTTAGGGAGTTTTCAAGCGCATGCTGAATGTAAGGGCAGTTTGGATTGTTATCAAAAAAGGCAATTAACACTTCGGTATTGGGCGTTAAGGGCACATCTACGCTATTGGTGCCTGCTGTGGTCTGAGCCTTTCTTAGCCAAGGGTGCAGTGATGATTCATTTTCAAAGCCTAATAGCTCTGCTTTGTAATCCCCCATGGCATTACGTTGAGCTTGGGTAATAACATCCGTTTCTGAAATAACCTTACCAATTGCATTAGTCGCCACAGGAACAGGGTAGTGGGGCGTAGGACGAAAGCAAACCGAGCTAGGAATTACACTAAATTGGCATGAATAGCTAGGCGCTTTACCTGACCGGCGCGCATTTAAATTTCTTGCTTGGCTAGCCGAGCGAATAACAAGGGCTTTGGAGAAATCGCTGTCATCGGTATCGATAATAAAGCCCGGAAATAAATAGGGTAGTTTTGTTTCACCTGTTGCCAAGTGATGCTGGCAGGTTTTAGATTCTTGCTTAATACGGGCTATATACTCAGCTTCATCTTGAGAATTTATGTCTTGCATTATTTCACAGGCTTGGGTTTTCCCATCTTGATCTGCACTGCTGATGGGGAAGGATGCCGTTATTTGCGTGCCTGAATTTTCGTAGTCGTGTCCTTTAATGGTGGTGTAGCTATTCGTGGGCAATATAAGTTCTTGCCAATCAAGAATTTTAAGCGGTGAGTTGTCTGCTGTGGCATCAGTTGTTTTTAAAGTTATATTAAATTCTTGGTCATAGTGACTGTTGTCAGCAAAAACCATGGTGCTATTAAAGTGATCGAAATAAAACTGAAAACCCCAGTGATCACATAGTCGTGCGATAAAATTAAAATTTGATTCGTTAAACTGACAAAATAGTTTTCGATTAGGGAGCGTGTCGGAGATGGTAAAAATTGCATCACGATCAATTAATAACGAGTCTAATTCAAATTGGTTTTCAATAATCGTTTTAGCATTTAATGAATCGTTCTCATTGAAGTGGATTTCTGAGCGACAATTGGTGTTGGTTCTGTTTACTTTTGGTAGGAATTCAAGAATCCATTTATTGTTAGATTTTGATGCTGATGAAATATACCCAGGAATTTCAATATCACTATCGTAATAATTATCCTCTATTTTACAGATAGTGAAGAGGGCATCGCTATCAATAATGTTAACAATGCTTTTAATATTACTTGGTACTTCCGTAGTGAAAGTATATTTAAATAGCCGGTTCATTTCCTCTATGCCATCAAATTCGATAAGCGTTAATTCAATGTTGTCGACGGTTAACTTAAACGTTGGTGCAGGCATGTTTAAGAAGTCCTTAGCTTTGTAGAGGAAGGGGTGGTCGATCGATAGTATGGATGACTAAGCCAGAGGTCAAGCGATCTGAAGTTTCTGGTAATTTTTGCAAAAAAATTACCCAGCAGCCAAAAAATATGAGTTTTTTTGATATTTGATTTAGAAAAAAATTTGGATTGATGTTAATGGTTTTAATTTTTTATGGTTAAATTCGGTATGTGGCAGTTTATGTCGTCACACTAAAGCACTGCAATGCCCTTTGAATAATGAGTACCACTATTTTCCATTACCATTTAAGCCGCTGTTTATTCAACCGCTGTTTATTAGAGGAATATATTATTATGACAGCAGTGATTTAGTTTTTGTGTGGTGGGGCCATTACCTAAAAAACACCTCGCCTACGCGAGGTGTTTTATTTTGCGTCTAATGCAAAAACACCGACTGATTAATCACCTCAAGGTGGGTGACATTAACCGTAATGAAGTTTGTTAATAAACCGTCACTACTGCTGATCGTGAAGTCGTGGCTGCCTGTTGTGAGAGTCAGGTTCACATAACCTGGCGTTCCAAAAGCATGGGTGCCGGTGACACCCACCAGCTCATTATTCGTATTGGTAATGGTGGCACCGCTAATGGGTTCGCCATTGCTATCGCTGACATTTAAACCAAGGTAACTTAACAATTCCCCTTCAAGTAACGCGGGTTGGCGCACATTTAAATCACATTGAAATGTGGGGTCTTGGTGAATCATTATGTCTGCTTCGCAAGTGGCAATTACGTCGCCGCTGTCAATCTCAAGGTAATTAATAGTTAGCATGGCATCGCCATAATGCAGTGAAGTAAGGAGTATGTCTGCTGTGGCATCGGTAATGGTAAAGGGCGCAGCGGCTATATTGTTGGTGCCCCCTTGAATTGAAAGAGTGGCGGCTAAATTGGCGCTACCACCTACTTCATCACTGACTTGAGGCGGAATATTTATAGATATTTGTGCACTGCCACCGGTTTCTGAAAGAGAGAACTCTGCAATGCCGAGAATGGGCGCAATATCCATGGTAATGCTTCTTCCTGCCACCACATCTTGATTCTCTTGTTCGGGTAATGAGCTGCCAATTAAATTAATGCCATCATAAAGATTAAGAGAGATTTGTTGTGGGCCTGAAGTTAAATCTAAAAAAAACGTAGCAGTATCGTGAGTGTCAGCAATGCTAATAAGTTGCTCAGTCTCACTATTAATACTGATGCCTAAATCGTAACTGGGTTGCGCATTCAGGTAATAAATATCATAACGAGTAAGGGTGCTTATTAAGGAGTGATCCACTACGGTGCTGGTATTGCTAATGTAGTTGATGACAGGGCTTATGAGCATACTTAAGGAGTTGTCCCCTTCATGTACAGTAGCTTGTGTGGTGCCTATGTAATGTAAGTTGTCTTTCACGACATCCAAGGTAAAGGTGTAGTCGTCTGCCACCAGAGACATATTACTGTTAGAGACCACTTGAAAACCGTCTTGCTCAAGGTAAATACTCCAGTTGGCACTTTTGGTTTCTCCGGTGGTGTCTGACGTGGCGAACATCGTGCCGGAGAACAAATAATCAGCGGTGCTGGAATCGGCTATTCCTGTGTTTGCTCGGTTATTTTCACTGAACCCTAGGGTCGCTAAAGTGATACCAGTCTGCGTAATAGGGATTAACGTAATGGTGCTGCCATTGGAAAAATCTCCTATGGCACTTAGATTTAAGGGGGGCTGAGTGATGGCAATGTTGGCAGGTAAGCTTGCTGCGAAACTGGCAGCAACTTCAGCCAGAGTTGTGGCTGCGGGGACTGTACCTGTGGTGTTGTCGAGCGTCACAGTGGACTCATAGGTGGTCATGGTTGAGTCTGTAATTTGCACGCTAAAATGCAGCATGTTAACCCCTGAAAAATCAAAGGGCCCTGCTGCCGTACCCATGAGGGAAGCTGGAGTACCGGGAATATCAAAAGGCGCATTATCAAAATCTAATGCTCGGCTATGGGTGGCTGTTAAATTGTGAGAAAAATTAACGGTATTTTCATCACCACTTTTTTGGTGGGCTTCATTGCCTAGATTGCAGCCGCTTAATCCAACAGCCAGCGCAAGGCTGAATAATAACGATTTTGTTTTCATGGGATTCCTTTCTATGAAAATTAATTTTTAAAATTTAACGCTGATTTTTAATGGCTTCATTTTTAATGAAGTGACCTGAGTGTAGGCACAGAAATACAAGGTTTTGGGCAGCAGGGGTAAAAACAGAAATTGGAATTAGGCCATGAAGGCCATGGTTTAAAAGAGCAGGAAAGAGGTGACTAAAGCGCCATGAATGACATTGAAATGATCACGTTTAAATAAGCAACTAATAACTACAAAGTAATGAGCGCGGGTGAGGCGCTCTTTAACATCTAAGCATTCGCCACTTTTTTCTCTACTTCATTTTCAAGGCTGGTATCCAAAATGCCCGGCCAAATCGGTTGAGTCGCTGCCCCTGTCATTATTTGGGTGAGTTTGCCCACGCGCTTAAAAATAGATTCACTTACCAGTGGCACCTTATGCTTGTCACAAATCTCCCGCATACGTTCATGAGCACGCTGATATTGGCGCACGGTAAGATCGGGAAATACATGATGCTCCACTTGATAATTCAACCAGCCTTGCAGGCCATCGCGCAGATTCCCGCCGCAGTTATAATCCACCGAACCGACAATTTGGTTTAAATAAAAATTAGCGCGATCGCTTGGGTGTTGGTCAAACACATAAATATCATCGCCAGCATGGTTAGGCACGATCACTATATAACTCCAAATGTTAATTACAATCTCGGCAATTAAAATATTAATTAAGGCATAGGCCCATGCTTCTGGGCTAATGAATAAAAACAGTGCGGGCAATACCCCAAAACGAAAAGTGGTGTAGGGCAACCAGCAACGCCACATCACTTGCCAAAAGCGTTTTCTTAACGGTGACCATAAATCAAGTGAGGCGTAGGCAAAATCGGTTTTCTCTTCTTTATTTAACAAACTGTTAAGGGTATTGGGTGCGTAATAAAGTGGTTTCCACACCATGGATATGAATAAAATAATTAGGTATTTAAATGGCTTGGGCAATTTAGAATTTCGCATCCAGTTGGCATTATTTTGCGGTACATCTGGGTCGCCTTTTTCGCCAAGGTTGTAGTGGTGTAATACATCGTGTTCATGGTGCCATGCGGCGGGGTCAACCCAGTCAAGCCAATCGACAATCCGGCGCCAGCCGCGGGCATAAGTTTTACTGTTGTAGCGCTTGGGTGCGCCGGGTATTTTTTCATAGCCACGGTGACTGATGTGATGGGTCACGATGGTCCAGCGGGCGAAACTGGCCGCGGCCAGGCATATTATAGAAATAGGGTTTGGGCCCAGCCAAGCGGTGGCCAGGCCTAGCAAAGCAAAGAGCCACACCAGCATTTCAATTTTTTTAAAATGGGCCAAGTCTTTGGCACCGGTATCCTGCTTTAGGTCGCTGCGTAATGCATCTATATCTTGGGCGAAGGCCTTAAGATCGATGGCGAGAGGGGTCTGCCTCATGGTACAAATTTCTCCATAATGCGAGGGAATGAATGGGCATTAAATTATTGATGGTCATGTCGGCGGATACAGAATTGCCGAGCTAATAAAGCGGCGCCGATTAGACGCTAGCCCCTAAACAAAGGCAAGGTAAATGCCCATATTAATGCGGGTTTTGCTGGTTTTGCGAAGTGATAGGGCACATTCACGGTTAACGGTGCTTCACCGTTTTCATTAACTGCTGCTCAATGGCCTCTAAGCAAACCGTAAGGCTTAACGGCAGCTGTTTATCATAGGGGTACAAGGCATAAACCGGATTGGCGGGAAGTTGATAATCGGGCAGCACGTTAAGAAGCGGCGGCTCAATGGTGGCCAGTTTAAAATCAGGCACCAGCCCTATGCCCGCCCCAGATTGAATGAGCGTGAGACAGGTATAAAATGAATTGGCCCGACAGCGTGCCTGAGTTTGAAAGTGCATTTCATTACCTACATTATCTTTGGCTGTCTTCTCTTTGAAGGTGTGCGTGATGTGTTGACCCTGCCAAGCGTTGGCAATGTAAGCCATGTTGGTTAAATCTGCGTGCTCTGGTTGGGTTGCTGCTTTTTTGAATGAGGGCTGGCGGCTGCACAATACGTCTCTGAATTCCCCTATGCGCCGTTGCTTAATTGCGCTATCGGTTGACTGGCCCACCCGAATGGCCAGATCGATATTCTCGCCTATTAAATCCAGTTGCTGGTCACTGCTAATTAGCTGGGGTTTTAACAAGGGGTACTGCGGCATTAATACACTAATGGCAGGGGCAATTAAGGTGTCCATGAGCGCATTGGGGGCAGTGATGCGTATATCCCCCTGGGGCACTTCCAATACCTCTTTGGCCTGCAGCCATGCCTTATCCGCTATGGAATTGAGGGCTTGGCAGTGTTCAAAGAAATCTTTTCCTGCTGCGGTGAGCGATTGGCGGCGAGTGGTGCGTTTTAACAGTGTCACCCCCAGGGCCAGTTCCAGTGCTTTTAAGTGCTGGCTCACCACCGACTTAGACAGCTGCAAGGATTCAGCGGCCGCCGTGATGGAGCCTGTTTCAACGATATGAGCAAAAACTGACATGTGGCGCAGCTGGTTCATGGATCTTGAATCCGCAATATTGAATAATTGTATGTAAAAACTTAACTATCAATTCTAGTTTGTTTGTTTTTCAGTGGCAATAACCCCATTACTCTATTGCTATCAGTTTAAATTGAATCAATAGAGGAAAAACCATGACGTCATCATTACTAGATAGCCAGAATTTAGAAAGCCACGCTTCAGAAACCCAAAATTTAGAAGTCCATGCGCTGGATAAAGAGCGACTAGAAGCCTGTCAGCAGGGCATAGCGGCTTGGCAATTTGCTTTTAATAAGCAAGATGCCGCAGGCTGTGCTGCGCAATATACAAAAGACTCAGTGATGGATGCCCGACCTTTTGGAACGTTTAAAGGGCGGGATGCGATTCAAAGTTTCTGGCAGGGCATTATGGACCAAGGCTTTGCAGACGTTAACTACTCTGATGTGAAGTGGCAAAAGGCTGAGGGCCGTGGCTTTATATTAACGTCCAGTTGGACCATGAATAACGCCTATGGTGTGGTGCATAAAGAACACTGGGTGATTGAGGAAGATGGTAAGGCACGTTTGTTGAGTGATGATTTTGAAATTCAGGGGGAGCGGTAGGTGTAGGGTTTTCCCTGTCATTTAGTTAGAGAGTTGTGGGATAGACAATGCGCAAGGCATCGGCATTTGTTCCCGACATTGCTCTACTGCCTACGTCCTTGTAGGCAAGCGCTTTCGCTGAAGGCTAACGTCAATGTTGTTATCGTGACAATTTTGAAATACAAGGGGTTCTTTTTGCTTGGGCTGTAAGCGATAAAAATAGAGTTAAGTAGCAAGGCGGCGCTAGGGCATAATAATAAAAAACGTTGAAAGCCTCGCTACATATACCATTCGATTCTGATCTTGGTACTTCCTTAAACGCACCATGTAATGCTCCCCAGTGTCATACAATTTGCCCCATGAAAGCTGCTATTCTATTTTAAGTGTTGAACATGTTAGCGCTGCACGACTTTGCACTTTTTACATTTATCAAGCCAAGCGCAAGTTAGAGTGGGGGTATATGAAGTTCGTTTGTTTCGTCATTTTAATTGTCCTTACTTCACAAGTATTTTCAGAGTGTCGTCTTCGTGTGCGAGTAGCCCATAGCATTCCGCAATATTCTCAAGATACAAATGGCAACTGGCAAGGCTTAGGCATAGAGCTAATAGAGGTGTTATTAAACGAAGCCAATTGCACGCCAGATTATGTGGTGTATCCCTGGAAGCGTTCATTAACGCAATTGCAAGAGGGCAAAGTAGACATGATGGTGAACTTGTCTATTACCGCTGAGCGTAAAGAATATCTGTGGTTTATTGGCCCGCAACGGGATGAAACCATTGTGTTGGTGGTAAACCAATATTCTGATTTTAAAATTAGTTCATTAGATGATTTTAAAGCCCTCAATAATAAAATTGGTGTTGAGAACGGGGCCTTTTATGGGGATGAATTTGACCATAAATACAGAACCGACCCTGCCTTTGCTAGCTTAATTGTTCAAGCGGTGAACACCGATATGTTAATTAATATGCTTAAGGTAAATCGAATAATCGGATTTTTTGAAGACCGATACAGCAGTGCTTATAAAATGAAAACCCTCGCAGAATATAAAGGTGTAAAGACACATTCCTTTTTAGTGAATCAAGGGTTTGTTTATTTTGGGTTTAGTAAAAAATCGGTACCCCTAAAATTACTGGCAAGGCTAAAAAAAGCCTATGAGAGTGCGAATGCCGCAGGTAAGTTTGACGCGGTGATTGAGCGGTATAGGTGAGGTGGTTTGAACTATTCGTTTGGAAAGGGAGCGAGCATTACATCCACAAAACTAGACCTTAACTCTGTGATGTGCATTTTATTATTAAATGTTAAGGCTGCTTAGTATTAGCCAGTACAGTTCTCTTTCAAAGGGGAGGTCCCCTTTACATCGCTCTTGCGCATCCTGCACCCGCGACATTAGTGCCTCCATGCACGTCATCCCCCGTGCTTCCTCTGCCTTCTAATCGCTCAACCCCTTACCGTGCTTCGATTGCCGCGGGCCAAACAGATGTCCATATCTTACGGCCCTTATCCCACTCATTTAGTTAGAGGGTTGTGGGATAGACAATGCGCAAGGCAAGCGCTTTCGCTGAAGGCTAACGTCAATGTCGTTATCGTCACGGTTTTGCTTGGTGCTTTATTGTGACTGTCTGTGTAGTGCAATTAATTATTAGAGGGGTGACACAATTACTTTTATTAAAACTGTATCGATAACAATTGAGGCGTAAGTAGCGCTGAAAGCGTTTTATTTTTCAGCATCTGTAGGCACAGGATGTGCCGGAAAGGTTCGTAGCCCATGGACGGGCGTTTGAACCGGGTTGCTCGATAAAATGAATAAGATTGAAGGTTAAGCGTACGGGCCGACCGCTGGGGTGTGGGGGTAAGTCCCCCGCAAAGGAAAACATATGGCTTCAATTATTCAGTTTGAAGTGATCCTGTTAATTACTCAAAGTAACTATCTTTACGGTTTGGTTTGGCGTGTTATTATTGGCATTCATAGCCAGTACGGTTTTCTTTCAAAGGGGAGGTCCCCTTTACATCCCTCGTTCTTCCTCCGCCTTCTAATCGCTCAATCCCTTACCGTGCTTCGATTGTCACGGGCCAAACGGGCACCGGCAACTGCTCCCTGCGTTGCTCTAACAACCACTTCCCTGTGGTAGTCCTGCCCTACGGCCCTTACCCCACGTCGTGTGGGATAGACAATACGCAAGGCAAGCGCTTTCGCTGAAGGCTAACGTCAATGTCGTTATCGCTATCGTGATGGTTTTAAAATATAAGGGGAAAGTTAGAGTATAATGATTTTCTTAACGTTTAATTAAGGCAAAGCGTACCAAGCTGAAAGGTACTGTGTTGCCTTGTATAAGAATCAACTCAAAAGGAGCCGCTGGTGGCTGAAATAAAGTCCCCCTGTGTTAGAAACTGCTGTTTGGATGATAACAGTATTTGCTTGGGTTGCTTTCGCAGTATGGATGAAATTCTGCAGTGGCGGGACGCCAGTGAGTCGCAACAAGCGGCTATTGTGGTAGCGGCCAAAAACCGTAAGAAGGCCCACGGGCTAAAGTATCCACCTGCTTAAATATTGCACCATCAAAATTCAGACGCTAATACTTGCTTCAATAAAGACGTCATAACAATGAAAAAGACCCACAAAAAAATCGACAACCCCCTAAGGGAATCCCTTACCCGAGTTTGTGACATTGCCCTTGTGAAAATAGAAGGCTTTAAATGGCTGACCCACATGGTGGACTATGATGATTTCCCGCGCTCGTTAAAGGTGGTTTGTGTATTTGATAACCATCAAAATCAAACTCTAGCGCAAGATCAGCATAAGCATGACTACATGTGTGACTTAATTAATCAGGCTTTACTCAAAGAGAATATTAAACTGCCCAATATAAAAGGGCAGGTGAGTTTTGACAGTGAAGAGCGCTGTGATAGTCAGCATGGTGGGAACTGGGCGCGGCGTTTGGGTTGAGTCGTAGGCGTAGACTTTGCTTTGAATAGTATTATTGAAAGCGATGATAGGCCCCCGTTTGGTTAGCCAATACATGCCAGTCGTGTGGTGCTTATCTCGGCTTAGAACGAATAATCTCGGCGGTGCCCTGTGAGACCGAATCCTAAGTAAATGACGATAAGAAATTTTAATAATTTTTTATCTTAAATATGTTATTACCTTGAGAATTTCTTATCCGGGTGATCACGCTTCTACTGGTCAAAAATCGCCTGATCTCCTTTTCTTTTAATCCATAACTCTGCACTACTGACTATTCCCTAATAAAATCAAAACATCCCGCATGGACAATGCTATTTCTTCGGCTGTGCCTTGTTGTTCAGGTTCTTTTCGAACTGGAGCTGATTCCTCTTTTGCAATAGTAGTAGCAGGAACTGTGCAGTGTTAAAGCCAATGTAAGGCGTAGGCGTTGATTTAGTTGCGTGAGTGACTATTGTTTAGGGAGGTGTGTGTGAATAAGCACTTGAGCAGGAGGGGCCTTAATGATGAATAAAATAGTCTTGCTTTGTGCTGTGGTGGCGCTATTTTTCATCGTGCCGGTCAATGCTCAAGAATGCCAGACCCTTCGAGTAGCGGGGGCTGTTGGGTGGCTGCCTGTCACCTATATTAATAAGCAGACACAAGAACCTGAAGGCATAGCTTATGACTTCGCTAGGTTTATCGGAAAACGGCTGAAGGTTCCTGTGGATATTCAAGCCACTCTTCCTTGGAAGCGAATGCTTGTGTATCTGGAAAAAGGAATAATTGATATGAGTGCCGCCATGTACAAGACAAAAGAAAGGGAAAAGCTGTATCAATACACAGATCCGTACTTTGTAAATACAGCCCATATTTTTGTACGAAAAGGCAAGGAATTTCTTTTTACTCGATTTGAGGATTTGATTGGCCTTACAGGCGGCATACCACCCGGTGGAAGTTTTGGCGATAAGTTTGATACCTTTGCCAAAACGCACCAGTTAAAGTTTGAAGGAGTCGATAATAAAGATCAGAGATATCGAAAGCTGCTAAATAACCGAATTGACTATTTCATTCAAGATTACCTGGATGGCATGATGTTTCTTCAGCGGGATGGTCAACATGATAAAATTGTAGCCTTACCTCACCCGGTTTCGACTACCAACGTATATTTTTCGTTGTCCCGTAAATCCCCTTGTGTACAGCTAATTCCAAAAATAAATGAGATTATTAAACAGGCCAAGGTGAATGGGGAATTGCAAGCGATTATTGATAAGTACGTTCATTAAACGAGTCAATTTTATTGGTGTGGTGCTAGGGGTGAATTAAGCTTTATTGGAATAATATTTGTCTTTATCGGTGTTAAATGGAAATGAGATAATAGTATGAAAAGCCCTCTACTAACGTTTATTGTTCTATCTTTAATGGGGTCTTCAGCATTCTCCGTACAGCTCGTTGAAATCTATACCCACGATATTCTCCCTCCATTTTCTTTCAAAGATGATAATGGAAAATTAACCGGAATTTATATCGAAATAACCCGAAAAGCTATTGAACGAATGCCTGATTATTCGGTTACATTTAAAGTTGTTCCATGGCCTAGAGCCAAGCAAAAAACAAAATCAGGGGAAGCATTTGCCATATTACCTCCGTATTTTCATGCACATGATTGGCTAACGGATGACACAAAAAAACCGTATATTTGGCCATACTCGCTAAAACTCCACCACCAGTCTGATGTGGTGATCTGTAACCATAAAATTGCTGAGACTCCCCGAGCTAATTTTCCAGATGATTATAAAGGGTTAAGATTTGCAATGTTTCGGGGCGATGGTCGTGCAGGTGTTCGGTTTGCAGAAATGACTAGAAATGGTGATATTAAATTACAAGTGGTCCAAGACATAGAGCAAGTGATTAGGGTATTGCAAAACAACAGGTCAGATTGCACTGTCTATTCAGAATTAGCCTTTGCTTGGAGTATTAAGAAGTTAAAGAATTCAGGTATATATCAAACATTCTATAAAGGGTTAGATCTAGTAAAAGTAGCAACTATCAATACCAATGCTGGTTATCTAGGCTATACCGATGTGGACGATGAAAAGAATTTTCCCTTTAAGAAGGATTTTTCAATCAAGTTTGATATTGAAATTTATAAAATGAAGAGAAATGGAGATATCGAAAAAATAGTTAAGAAATACACTGAGCACTGATCAATATAATAAGGTGAATACTGATTCACAAAATTAAACAGATATAGCTAGTTAGGTTAATGCCATTCGGGTCAGGTCTTGCCTTTTGCCTTTTCTTGAAAACCAACTAACCTTTATTTAAGTCCTTAAATAAAGGTTGCCCCATGTCGCGCCCCCTAAGAATCGAGTTTCAAGGTGCTCTTTACCACGTAACCAGTCGTGGTAATGCTCGGCAGGATATCTACCTAACGGATGCCGACCGGCAACAGTTTTTAAATGTACTGGAAAATGTTTGCCAGCGCTTTAATTGGGTAGTACATGCCTATTGCTTAATGAGTAATCACTACCATTTATTAATTGAAACCCCAGATGGCAACCTATCAAAAGGCATGCGCCAGCTTAATGGGGTTTACACGCAAGACTTTAATCGCAGACATAAACGGGTGGGGCATGTATATCAAGGGCGCTATAAAGCCATATTGGTGGAGCAGCAAGCTTACTTATTAGAGCTAGTGCGTTACCTCGTTTTAAACCCAGTGCGGGCACAAATGGTACGCAGTGCTAAAGATTGGAAATGGAGCAGCTATCGCGCAACAGTGGCTCAAGTGGATAAGCCAACTTGGCTTAATACCGATTGGATACTGTCCCAATTTGCTAAGACAAAAAAGGTTGCCATCAAGCAATACCGAGAATTTGTTAAAGCGGGTAAAAACCAGCCTAACCCAATAGACGAATTAAAGAATCAGCTTTACCTCGGGTCTGATCAATTTGTAGAAAAGATGCAAGATAAAGCACTCGCCATGGATGTTGATTTAAGCGAAGTGCCAAGAGCGCAGCGCACGTTGGCAACCTTTACCTTGCAAGAAATTATGGATAAAAACCCTGATCGTAATAAAGGTATATTAGAGGCCTATGAGTCAGGGCAGTTCAGCATGAAGGAGGTGGGTTTACAGTTTGGGTTACACTATTCCAGAGTGAGCCGAATAGTGAATGGCGCAAAAGGCAAGACCTGACCCCAGCTCCGAACTCAGTAAACTTTTTCATATCGGCACACAAGCAATGTCGCGTAGCAGTCTTAGTCGTATAAATAACGACCAGCCTTGGGAGTTATATCAAGCGTTATTTTATAAAATTTTGGCTCGATGCCAGCCTATTTCGGGAAAGCACTCGTTTCGTTTTCACAATAAACTTTATTCAATGGACGCATCTACCATTGATCTTTGCTTGAGTGTTTTTCCATGGGCCACATTCCGTCAAACAAAAGGTGCTGTGAAACTTCACGCAGTACTCGATCACGACGGACTACTTCCCACTTTTATTGATATCACCGAAGGAAAAACTCATGAGGTGAATATTGGTCGGGGAATAAAGTTACCTAAAGGCAGTATTTTAACTATGGACCGTGGATACATTGATTATGAGTGGTTTCAAGAGCTGACAGATCAAGGTGTATTTTTTGTTACGCGTGCTAAAAAGAATATGCGCAGCCGTATTGAAATACGAAATAAAGTGAATAAAAAGTCAGGCGTTTCCAGCGATCACTCAATAGCATTAACCAGCAAAAATGGTCAAGCACATCAAGGTCTTTTACGAAAAATAGGTTACCGTGATCCCATCACGAATAAACAATATTATTTTTTAACCAACAACTTCAAATTGGCAGCAAAAACCATCGCTGATATTTATAAAGATCGCTGGCAGATAGAGCTATTTTTTAAATGGATAAAGCAGAACTTGAAAATAAAAAGCTTCATCGGAACGACCAAGAATGCGGTAATGAGTCAAATCTGGGTAGCACTGTGTACTTATTTGCTGATTCATTACTTCAAGTGGAGTAATGGCTTGCACCAGTCAGCCCTTCAAATTGTCCAGCGTCTTCAACTAAACTGGTTTGATCGGCGGTGTGTTGTAGATCTATTTAAACCACCGAAACCCTCGCCGAATATAGAATTAACGATGGGTTTAGACTTTTGAAAACTACGGGACAGCAGTGCTTCTGTAACAACACAAATAATTACACCTCAAAGGTTTTTTGTATTAATTCAATTTTATAGCCATCGGGATCTTCAACAAACGCAATAATTTCACCACTGCCTTTTAATAATCCAGCGTCACGAACAACGCTCCCTCCTAATGCCTTAATTTTTTCACATGCCTCATAACAATCATCAACACCAATCGCAATATGGCCAAACGCATTACCCATGTCGTATTTTTTATCACCATAATTGAATGTTAACTCTAAAACACAGGTTTCTGATTCTTTACCATACCCCATAAATGTAAGTGAGAATTTTTGCTCTGGTTGGTCAAACGTTCGTAGTACATCCATACCCATCACATTGCTATAAAATGCAACAGAACGCTTAATGTCAGAGACTCTTAGCATTGTGTGTAGTATTCGATTCATTGTCAGTAACCTTTAGACCATATCAATTAATCAAGTGTTTTTAAATGAGAGGAATTATCCTCTCATTAATTTTTATGAATTGTATTACTTGTAAAATGGCGAGTTCATTTCACGGCTGGCTTCTTCGACCACGCTTGCATCAAATACTCGGGTGGTAAAGGCTGCATTGAGTTGCTTAGCTTCTGTTGGGAAATAATTGATTGCAAATTCCTGGGCATTTTCAATGGTGTCAAAAGCGTAAAGTCCACCCGGCGTACCTGTGTGTAAACCACTTAACCAAGTTTTGGCTAACAGCCCTTTTTGCTGCTTTAACACAGGGTTAAGTTCGCGCCATGGTGCGTCATCAAACGGAAGCGTACTTAGCTGAACTTCAGTATAAACATAGGCACCGGGTTGTTGTGTTAGTTTTCCCCCAAAATGTACAGAGTTCATATCACGACTTGCTTCCTCAACGGCTACGGCGTCAAATACCAAAGTGCGCTGTGCTACACCCAAGCTTCGCGCTTCATCTGGGAAGTAGTTTGTTACAAACGTCTGAGCATTTTCAATAGAATCAAAGGCATAAAATCCTCCAACAGATGTTCCGTCGATGCCTGAAAGCCAGGTTTTATTGATGATTCCATCTTGCTTTTTAAGCTCTTTATTAATGGTTCTCCAAGGTGCTTTATTAAAGGGTATGGATTTTTGAATTTCGGTATAAACAAAGGCTTTCACCTTTACTTCGGCTTGTACAAAAGTTGATAGACTGGTGAGTGCTGCTACCAGCAATAATCCTTGTGAGATGCGATTTAACATAATATTTTCCTAGTATTTAAATTTAGTTAACTAATTTACTGATAGCCGCTGCTTACATATCAATACAAACAAAGGCATAACAGTTTTATACGTAAAATGGCGAGTTCATTTCACGGCTGGCTTCTTCAACTACGCTTGCGTCAAATACACGGGTGGTAAATGCGGCGTTAAGTTGCTTGGCTTCTGTTGGGAAATAATCGATCGCAAATTTCTGAGCATTTTCAATGGTGTCAAAAGCATAAAGTCCACCCGGCGTACCTGTATGTAATCCACTTAACCAAGTTTTAGCTAATATGCCTTCCTGCTGCTTTAGCACGGGGTTAAGTTCACGCCACGGTGCGTTATCAAAAGGCAGTGCACTTAATTGAACTTCGGTGTAAACATAAGCACCGGGCTGTTGTTTATTCTTAGCGCCAAAATGTACAGAGTCCATTTCCTTACTGGCTTCTTCAACCGCTACCGCATCAAATATAAGTGTGCGCTGTGCTACCCCAAGACTTTTTGCTTCACTAGGAAAGTACTCAGTCACAAATCTTTGCGCGTTTTCAATGGAATCAAAAGTATAGAAACCGCCCACCGATAAATCGCCAACACCCGATAGCCAAGTTTTATTTAATATGCCCGGTTGTTGCTTCAAGGCTTTATTGATTTCTTTCCAAGGAGCTTGTGCAAAAGGAACCGATGCTTGAATTTCTGTGTATACAAATGCTTTCATGATTGATCTCCAAATATGTATTTAATGCGTTAAGTTTATTTGCGTTCGTTAATTGCTTCTTGGCTTAACAATTTGCCTTGCCTACCAGGAATGATGTGTAGATTACCGGTGCAGTAATCACTAGTAAACGCGATGAAAAGCACTTACAGTGTGCAGAACTGCACAGGTAGAAAACGGTTTGATTTGCCCATGAAACAGAAACCACTCAAAAAGACCCTGCAAGAAAGTATTAACTGGAATGACCTGCGATATGTACTGGCGTTGGCTCGGGAAGGCTCGGTGAGCGGGGCTGGGCGTGCTTTATCGGTAGAGCATACCACCGTGGCCAGACGTATTAGCGCATTAGAGAAACAATTGGGAAGCCGCTTATTTGACCGTTTACCCAATGGTTATGTGATGACGCAAGTGGCCGAAAAACTTTACCCCCATGCACTATCAATGGAAGAGTTGATTCAGGTGGCCGATAGAGAAGTATTCGGCATGGATGAGCAGTTGAGTGGTAATTTAAAGTTAACGGCTAGCTATGACGTGTTTAGCCGCTTAGTGACACCAAAGCTCAGCAAGTTTACCGACAAATACCCAGGCATTGTTTTAGAACTTTTGAGTTCTAGCGGATTGGCTAATTTATCTGATCGCCAAGCCGATATCGCCGTGCGGCTGAGCCCTAATCCCCCCGAGTATTTAATTGGCCGTAAAGTGCTGCCGCTGGGTCATGGCATTTACGCGAGCGCCAAGTACCTTAATAAAAAGCGCAGCACCGACACACTGGTACTGTGGGAACATGAACAGAAAACACCTGAATGGGTCGCCGATCATTTTCCAAAAGCACGGGTAGCCATTAGAGCCAACGAAATATTAAGCATGATGGAAACCATACGAAATCATATAGGGATCGGCAGGCTGCCGTGTTATGTGGGTGATTCGGAACCCACATTACGCCGCCTTGACCTCAAATTAACCCCTTCTACTTGGGGAATATGGGTGCTGAGCCATGTTGATTTACGCTCAACCGCAAGAGTACGTGTATGCCGAGAGTTTTTGATGAGTACCATTGAAGAGCAAAAAGGCTTAGTGGAAGGGTTAGAGTCTCGGTACTACTAAGAGGGTGTGCGATTACTTTATTAAATCAGGTTTATTAGTACGCGTGGGGCACCTGTCTTGCCCTTTGCTTCTAAGCGCACAAAAAACCCGCTGCGCTTGTAATCAGCCTACCAAATGACACTAATTCCACCCACTTAATTCTACTAACTTAAATCCTCTAACTTAAGGGAGCATAAATACGCTAAAATAGCGGTAATTATCCTTTTCTGAGCCGCTTATATTAATGAGCAGTGCCACTAGCGTTACCACCTCCTTTGACAAGCTTGGCCTTATTCCTCCTTTGTTAGCCCGCTTAACCGAGCTGGAATATCAGCAACCTACACCTATTCAAGCGCAGGCTATCCCCAGTGTATTAGTGAGGCGTGACCTAATAGCAGGGGCCAATACCGGTTCGGGTAAAACAGCCACCTTTGCATTACCCTTATTGCAACAAATACGAGAACAACAACTGCACGCTCAATCATCCCCTAACGCTAGCAATCGGGCTCATAGTACCTCTCATAATAAGAGTGGGGGCAACTATGTTGCTGGGCTGGTTTTGGTGCCTCCCCGTGAATTAGCCAAACAAGTGGCTAACAGCATCCGCTCTTATGCGGTGCACTTAAATCAAAGGAGTCAGAGTCGTTGATTTAGGATCATTCCCTGCTAACTTAAAATATTATGTTTGGAAGGAATGGCCATGGCTCGCAGATCTCATATTTATATTCCTAGTGTTGCCCCATCATCTCATTCAACGGGCTAGTAACCATGAAGCCTTCTTTAATACAGAAGGCGATTTGGCTAAACTTACATTAAATGGTAAAAAGTTCCATTTCTAGTCTATGAATTCTATTGAGGGTATTCTTCATTCTTTTTTTTCTGTCACTTTTTGATAGATTATCGAGCCTACCAGAAATGTCGGCTTTCAACTTTATGATTGATCTGTCTGTGTATTCGAAATAAGTAGACCAGTCGGGGTCTGATTCACTTTTGCTTTTTTGAATTACAAACCCATCATTTGCTCTATAGTAAATATTTGCTATTGTATCTGCTAATGGGTAATCCTGTGTAGCAATCCATGACTCATATATCAACCCTGTAACATTAGATTTTTCATTGACGGATGTATGCATTGCAGTCGTTTCAGTAAAAAACAAATCATAAGCAGCATTCATTGAGAACTGTTTGTTAGAATCTATTCCCTTTATTTTTTTAGGGATTTTTTTCAGAAATGTTTTTTTGTATAGATTGTATCTTTTGTAAACGTCACTTTTATCAAGTTTACTCCGATTTGTCCCGTTGATAGTTTCGGACTCTAAATATGCCATGTCGCCCCAAAATATATGCCGGGCAATATCAATAGAAAACCCAGTGATAGCATAAGAGTGATCTTTAAGGCTTTTTAAGTATCGGTCAAATTTATCACAAGGGGCTAAATCAGTATTTTTAATTGTTCTTAGTAGTAACATTGCATAATAATGATTTGCCATTCCTTCCTTTCTTTTTTTTGGCATATCATTAAAAGAAATTTCTTTGTTAGGCTTAGGCTCTGGTTTTTTTGATGACAGTTCATCATCCATTGAAATTGTCCAGACTATATCAATGAATTTGTCATATGCAGATCTAGTTCTAAAGTGATCTTTCTTTACAATTTCAAGCATGCCAATAGCTGCAATTGCTACAAGTTTTGAATGCATTAAGTCAATAAGCTCTTTTAAACCATAAAAATTGGCATTTTCTCTAGTAAATATATTAGATTCAATGAAGTCTCTGATATTTAGAATGGTGCATGTGTCAAGTGTAATTTGAATTTGACGCCCTGAGTTTTTAGCATTTTGAATGTATTCACTTGTAAATTGAGGGTGGTGGACTGTAGGCCGGCAGGGCAGTAGAAAACGAACGGGCTTACGGGGAGTTAAATTCAAAATACAAATAATCCTCTACAGACTTAAATTAGTTATTTCCACAGTATATATCGGTGCTAAATAAAGCGAGAAAAATTATTAATAAAAAGGTCTAAGTCGTTAAGTTAGAGCCATGCCCTGCTAACCTAAACGATTATGAGCGCCATGGGGTCATAACACCATAGGGGTCACCCATTAGTTTTCTCCGTCAAGCGACCGTTTAAATTTCTCCCTATGAATCGGGTGTCGCTATATATTAAGTTAATAAATATGTACGCATCCGTTACTTCAATAGTTGTCATCGCGAATCAACAACGTCAACAGTCACCTATCACTTTCAATTTATGAGAGTAGCGATTATATCGGCCTGGCTTTCGTTCTAGAAAATCTTCAATTGAGTGCGCTGCCCAAATTACTTATTACAGATATATGGCTTATTTCCATCCAACCCCATTGTACGCGCGTTTTATGGCTAGTCCTTCAAAGTGCACCCCTAATAACAATTCAACCTGCCCACACAAGAATTTGTTATAATCCATGTTTTGTCTGCGGAATATCCCTACCATGAGTGCCATTAGAGTCAGCTCTTGCTTCTTGCCTTAACCGCATAAAACAAGATTTGGCACTCGATTTTTCGTGTTAGCGGGGCATGGCCCCTCGTATTTCGCTAGACATTATTAGCTCAATTTCAACAGGACCCGTCATGAATTTTGCGAAGCACGCTTTAGTACTTTACAAACAGGCGCCCGCTCTGGTTTTAGAGCTTGGGGCGAAAATATCCATTCAGCTGGAGAGTGGAAAAACAGTTAACGTGCGTGAGAAAGACATTCAACTTCTGCACGTAGGACCCTTAAAAAGTTTGGGCCAGTTACAACCAGAGCCTGAAGGCAATGTAGAAGACGCTTGGGAATTATTGCAGGGCGAGGCCGCGGCCTTAAGTGATGTGGCTGATTTAATGTATGGCGAAACCACCCCAAAAGCCGTTTGGCATGCTTGGTGTGTGCTTAATGAAGATACCTATTTTAGCGGTTCAATAGATCAGGTGGTGGCGCGCACGGCCGTCGATGTAGAAGCCATTTTTGCCAAGCGCAATGAGAAAGAGCAAGAGGCCACTCGCTGGCAAGACTACCTTCAACGGGTGCGTGATAATGAAATTTTGCCAGACGACTTCGCGCAATTAAACGATGTGGAGCGCATCGCCTATGGTAAGGCATCCGTCAGCCGCACCTTAAAAGCCCTTGATATTGAAGCCGTGCCAGAACAGGCCCATAAGTTGTTACTTAAGCTGGGTTTATGGACCCAAACGGTGAACCCGTATCCGTCGCGCTTTAATTGCGCCACAACCGAGCCTGATATAGAGATCCCCCAGTTATTAGAAGAGCCACGAGAAGACTTAACCACCCTTGAAACATTTGCCATTGATGATGACAACTGCAGCGACCCAGACGATGCCATCAGCCTTGATGGTAATACTATCTGGGTGCACGTGGCCGATGCGGCTGCTCTCATTAAGCCCGACTCGCCGCTGGATCTTGAGGCCCGCTCCCGTGGTGCCAATCTTTATTTACCTGAGCAGGTGGTTCACATGTTGCCCGAGGGCGTCACCACCATCTTAGGGCTAGGGCTCAGTGAAATCTCGCCGGCCCTTTCGTTTCAAATTGGCGTGACTGAAGACGGCAACATAACGTGTTTAAAAATAATCCCAAGTTGGGTGCGTGTTCAGCGCTTAAGTTATTCCCAAGCCAATGACGCAATCGATTCGTTTAGTGAGTTACGAGCGCTCACCGAGGTGTTTAGAGCTCGCAGGCTGGCCCAAGGGGCGGCTCAAATTAATTTGCCAGAAGTGAAAATTAATACAAAGATTGATGGCGATATTTACCACCTAGGTGCGCCGCAAAAACTCAATGCAGAAAAACCAACCCAGTACACCGTGGAGATAAAAGATTTACCCAGTTTGCAAAGCCGCGACATGGTAACAGATGCCATGCTGATGGCGGGCGAAGCCGTGGCAAGATATTTGATTGAGCATGATATCCCAGCGCCTTTTGTTTCTCAGCCAGCACCCGACGAAGAAACCACCCCACAGACCATGGCGCAGATGTTTAGCTACCGTAAAAAGTTTAAACGCTCTGGCTTGTACCTAGAACCGGGCATGCATTTTGGGTTGGGGCTAGAGCCTTACACTCGCGCCACCAGCCCGTTACGTCGTTATTCAGATTTACTGGTTCATCAGCAACTTCGTGCTTTCATCAGTGGTACCCCGTTAATGAGCGAAGCCGATATGTTAGCCCGCATGAGCGAGGCTGAACTGGGTGGGGGCAATACCGCACGGGCAGAACGCCTTAGCAACCGTCATTGGACGTTGTTGTACATGCAGCAGCACCCAGACAAAGTCTATCGCGGAGTGGTGGTTGATAAGCGCGACGACCGAGGGGTTATCATGCTGCCTGAACTAGCAATGGAAGTAAAAATGCGCGGCATAGCAGGCTATGAATTAGACCAAGAGCTTGAACTGACACTGGCATCGATCAATCTTGTTGAACTGGATTTTTCATGCAGGATTATTTGAAGAGTGGTTTAAATAGTTACTTGAAGAGTTGTTTAAATAGTTATTTGAAGAATAGGGTAGGTAACTATATTGGGTGCCAGATTGGTTCTATCCTACTGTTAAAATGAATAGGCCCATGGTTCAAAGTTGGAAAGCTAAAGTTGAAAACCAAACATGAAAAGCTTTTGTATATATTGCGGTAACAGTAAACCCGAGGCCCATGAAATATGTGGCGCTTGTGGTGCTACCCCTGTTACCCATGAAGATTTAATTTATTCAATTATCCTGTGTCACAGTGAGGGCGAGCCCTATTTAAATTTCTTAAGCCTTGAAGAAATTGAAGCGCTGCGGGAGGAAATTGCTAAAGGAAATAAAATGGAAGTAAGCCCGCAGGTATTTAATCAGGCCCAAGAAGCGTTTAGCGCGGTAAAGTCCATGGGCTCACCGCCACTATTGAATAAATTCGCTAGGCATACCTCTCGCCTACACATAATCATACTGGTGTTAGTGTTGTTGGGATTGATATTCGGGGCGTGAGTGTTGTTACACAATCACTGCCCCTGCTTTTTAGTCTAGCGACACAACTGCGCCGCTAAAACCTACAGCCCTTGCTTGGCTTTTTCGGTTAGCTGAATGGCTTGGTCACAAGCATTGGCTAACTCCGCACCTTTCTTTATGAAATGCTTGCTAAAGTACTCAAGGTGCTCTGCGTGTTCATGAAAGTTATGGGGGGTGAGTACTGCGGTTAATACCGGTACTTCGGTTTCCAGTTGAATTTGCATCAGCGCATTGCATACGGTTTGCGATACAAACTCATGGCGATAAATTCCTCCGTCTACCACTAAGGCACTGGCTGCAATAGCCGAGTATTGACCGCTTTTTGCCAGTAGTTGTGCTTGTAGGGGAATTTCAAAGGCACCGGGTAGCGGAATCACATCAATCAGTGATGCATCATAACCGCGGCTGGTTAACTCTTTTTTAAATCCATCCAGACTGTTTAATACAATGTCTTCGTGCCAAGTGGCATGTAAAAAGGCAATGCGTTTAGTGGCTGGCGTAAAATTCGTTGAGCTCTGATTCATTATAAAATCCTATACATATAATGTGAATCAGGGCGAACGGACAGGCAAATACACCTTGTTACGGTGCACCTATTACGGAAGGACACGCAGATAGCGGCCCCTTAGTAGGTGTTGTCTGACACGCTCTCTATCATCCGGACTATCACCGTCGGCTCTGGAATCACACCAGATCTGCTGACCCTAAAAGAAACATCTTAAAGGCGCTCGCGGGCTTAGAAATAATTCTTTACCGCCGGTGGGGAATTGCACCCCGCCCCGAGAACGAAATCGAAATAATTCGACGCGGGGAATATACTCGCCTTTACAGCGTAATGTCAAAATTTGATGCCTTTAATATGTGGATTAGGGGCTTTGATCCCCTGCAGGGCTTATATATCAAGTGGTGCTCAATTTCTTAATCTATAATTTGAAGAGGGAATACAGTTCAAGATAGGCACAGCTTATGCCCAGATTCATTAAAGCGCTTAATGTAGCCCTTGTGGCGTTTTTACCTATGTTGCTCATGGCAGAAAACCTCATTTTCTACGCAGGGGCGCCACCGCTTTCTTATGCTGAGAAGGGCCGGCCACTAGGGCTGTATTTTGATATAGTGACGGCTGTTTTTGATGATATGGGCGTTCAATACGAATTGTCAGCTGTCCCATTTAAACGCGCTTTGCTACATGCCTATGAGGGCAAAGGCATTGTGGTGGGTATTTATAAGACAAAAGAAAGGTCTGAAAAGCTCGACTATTCCAATTCATTTTACGACTCTAAAGTGGTGCTGTTTGTTCGAAATAAACACACTCTCCCTTTCTCGTCTATTACAGACTTAACCGGTAAGACAATTGCCACCAAGGTGGGTTGGAGTTACGGGAGTGAGTTTGATAGGGCCAGAGGCCGATCGGAATTTCAGGCCATTGACGGCGAGGCTGAACAAAATTTTAGGTTGGTTATGACCGGGCGAAGAGACGCTTTTATAGATAATCAAATTTCTGGAATAACCACTCTAAGGAAAATGGGCATCACGGATAAAATTCGAATATTGCCTCACCCTGTTAATGTTGGCTCGCATTACCTTGGGGTTAAAAAGAACACTCACTCCAAATTAATTAAACGCTTTAATCAACACCTGAAGACATTAAAATCAGAAGGGCGTTATGAAGATATCCTATCAAATTATCTTTAGACAACAGCTTTAAATAGCCGCTTTAATAAACAGCGCCTTAACTCAAAGTCATTATTCTTTTTAGGGCCTTAACTTCGGACTTAAGCCATAAAGGAAAGGCATAAGGGAAAGCCTTGTTGGGGTCACTAAGTTAAATCCTGCTGTCTGTGTAGCGTATTAATCTAGGGGGATGCAACAAATACAGATATCGGCACAAATAAAGGGGTAAAATACAAAGTATTAAAATCTATTTATATGAGCCTTGGCACAATTCACTATGAAAAGCCCACTATGACAAACAAACAGCCAGTGAAATCCCCCTCAACGATTTCAAGCCTCGATGACCTTGCCAAGTTGGCAAACTACTCCCTAATGAACACACTCAATTGTGACCCTGACGGCACAGAAAACGGTGCCGACCACATGCCGCGCCAAGTGTTCTCGGGCCATTATGTTCCGGTTACCCCAACCCCCATTCAAGACCCTGAGTATATAGCCCACAGCAAAGACTTTTTTAGTGAGCTGGGCTTTACGGATGATATGGCACAGTCACCTGACTTCATGCGTATGTTCTCCGGCGACATTTCACAAGCTCCCCAGCCCATGCGCAAGGTGGGTTGGGCCACGGGTTATGCGCTTTCTATTTATGGCACCGAATACACCCAGCAGTGCCCGTTCCAAACTGGCAATGGTTATGGCGATGGTCGGGCCGTTTCTGTGCTTGAGGCCGTGATCAACGGCCAACGCTGGGAAATGCAGCTTAAAGGGGGCGGGCGTACGCCTTATTGTCGTGGTGCGGATGGTCGCGCGGTGTTGCGCTCTAGTATTCGCGAGTTCTTAGCGCAGGATCACATGCACGCGTTGGGTGTGCCCACATCGCGCTCTTTGAGTTTGTATGTTTCCAAAACAGATACGGTACAACGCCCATGGTACTCAGAAGGCTCGCGTGCACAGAATCCCGACATGATGATATCTGAAGCGGTGGCCATCTCCACCCGCGTGGCCCCATCGTTCCTTCGTGTGGGCCAGCTGGAACTTTTCGCTCGGCGTACCCGTAAAAACGAACACCCGAAAGCGAAAGACGAATTAGAAAAAATTGTGCTGCACTTGATAGAGCGTGAGTACAAAGACGTGATCGATAAGCAACTCACCAGCACACTCACAACAGCAGAAAAAGTGCTGTTGCTGGCGCGGGAATTTCAAAACCGCCTGACATCTCTGGTGGCCAACTGGATTCGTGTTGGTTTTTGCCAAGGTAACTTTAATAGCGACAACTGTGCCGCCGGAGGCTTTACCCTGGATTACGGCCCCTTTGGTTTTTGCGATGTGTTTAACCCTCAATACCAGCCTTGGACCGGGGGCGGTCAGCACTTCTCGTTCATGAATCAACCCAACGCAGCGCAAAGCAATTTCCATATGTTTTGTTTGTCGTTACGGTCTTTGCTGGCATCAAATCAGGACGATCTAAAAGCCCTAGACGAAATTCAAAGTGAATTCTCGCAAGTCATGCAAACCCAATTGGATAAAATGTGGGCAGCTAAATTAGGGTTGGATATTGATTTGGATTTGCATGAAGGCACTTTGAATACCGAAGCTGACAAACAAGTGTCTAAGGCACTTTTTCACGAATTGGTTAGCGAGTTGCAAACCCTCATGCTGCAAGCTCCGCTGGATTACACGATGTTCTTCCGCGAACTTTCCAATATCCCCGACAACATTAGCTCACTTAAGAAAAGTTTTTACATTAGCTCGACCCAAGATACACAAGAGACGGATATGCGTTGGGAAGAGTGGTTGGCAAAATGGAAAACCCTCCTCAATAGAACCTGTGGCGAAAATGCCATGGCGCCCCGATCCATTAAGGAAATCTCAAAGCAGATGAAATTGGTGAATCCAAAATATATTTTGCGAGAGTGGTTTTTGGTGCCGGCCTATCAGCAAGCCACCGGCGGTAATTACGGGTTAATTAAAGAGCTGCAAGAGGTGATGACCAACCCCTATGCCGAGCAGTCGAAGGAAGTGGAGGATAAATACTATCGCTTAAAACCCCCTGAGTTTTTTGCGGTGGGGGGAACGTCACACCTGAGTTGTTCGTCTTGATGGTTTGGGCTTAAAAAGGTGAGGGCCAGATTTTGTATCGTGCCTTAGATGCATAAGGCGAAATCTGGCGCTAGTACCTTATTCTATTTTTTAGATTCCTTAGCTTTTTTCATGTCTTCCATTAATTGAGGCATAACTGAAAAAAACCGCTCTACTGCATTCTCACCTTCTGCTTGGATACGCCCTGGTTTAAAGTTAGGTTGATTTTCCTCAGGTAGATCGTTTATGAAGTCTCTTATTGGGTTTGGTTTATCTACATTAATTTGCGCCATTAACTTCATTATTAAATTTAAAACATGAGTGAGAGTAGGACTTGAATTATCTTCATTTAATGAGGTTAAAAATGCTAGGGGTTCACTTAATGAAAGCTTTCCTTGGGATTTCTTTTCTTCAAAATCTGCCTTAAATAATAGACATATATCTCCACTTGGAGATGTGAAGATATTTAGGCTACCCAATACGTTATCGAACTTTTCTATATCTGCAATGGTGGCAGGAGACAGGAGTTTTGATGCGTCCATTTCTTGATCGCACCAAATATTAAAGCGTTTATTAAAGTCTTGGGAGACGGTTGTCCACTCAGTTAACTTGGATTTTACTTTTTTATCAGGAGAAATGGCAAGTTTTCCTAAGCCACTACATGGAAGCAAAATACCTCTATAAGTATCTGTTTCATAGGTAGTCTTACCATTTCTGTCTTTACTGGACGATACGACGCTGGTGTATTTGAAAGCGATATATTCTAACTTTTCATCCTCGATATTCTTTTCTGCGAGATATACTTCAGTTAGGTAATTTTCTATTTTTCCACGATTAAACCCTTCCATGTTACTACTAAGCCATTGAAATAAAGGTTGTTTTAATTGGCTTTTGGAAGTTAACCCGCTATCTTTTAGGCTGTCGTATTTTATAATTTGTTTACTAACGATATTTACCAGTTTTAGATACTTCATACAGATCAAAATAAAAAAGGCGGCTGGAATAAAAAAAGGAAGTGAAAGACTGAAACCTTCGAAACCTTTAGTGAAGATTGAGACTATAAAAACTGTCAATAAAACTAAAGCAATGCTTTTAATAATAGGTTGAATTACTGATCTAGCAATCGCTTTAACATCAAAACTAATCGGTTTTCCATAATCTAAATATGGTTGAATTAATTCAGATACTGTTACTTGGCTATTTCCACTGTTTTTCAACTTTAGCTGTGTATCTTGTAATATAGATCCGAGTTCAAAATAATCTTTGTCTCCACCAAACAGAAGAAATATTGAGTACTTTTTCCTATCTTCTAATGACATTGATTCTCTAGAAAACTCTGATGAAGTGAAGGCATTAAAATGCTTCCAAAAAAAGAATATATTTTTAAAATACTCATTAGGTTGGTCGTTATCAATATTATTCATGTGACATCCCTTTCAACAAACTAGATAGCGTTATAAGTTAGGTTTGAATTCAAAGTTAGCTTCACTTTTACTATCACTAAATGAATCTATCCTGGGCTGTTTATTGAGGACGCTGTTAATTAGGCTGTTAGGGAATTCTTCAATTGAATTGTTCATAATTTCAACATTTCGGTTGAAAATACGAATAGCAGCACCTACTTCTTCCTGTTGTTCTGCTATTTCATTCATTAACTTAAGATATGCTGCGGATGATTTTAGCTCAGGGTAAGCCTCTACAGAAACGCTTAAACCCTTTAACAACTTCGTTCCCATATTTTCAATCATTTCAAGAGATTTGGTATCCGGCCTAGATTGATCAATCTGTGAAATAGAGGATCTTAAAGACGTTATTTGGATTAAAATATCACTTTCGACACCCACAAATTCACGGGTTAAGTTTTCCAGAGGTTCTAATATTTTAGATTTTTGTCTTTCTTGGGCAATGACAGTTGACCAAGCTCGAGTAACTGAATTTTTATTGTTTACAATTAAATTATACAATTTAACGATGTAAGCTAGCATGATCGCAACAATAATCGTCACAATGGCCACTGGTAAATAGGCTTCCATGTTATGTTCTTCCATTTTGATTTTAATTAATCTCCATGAACCACGGAGAGGGTACTTACTTTGGTGCAATATACTGAGTAAATAAAATTGTGACAATGCACGTGGAGTTAAAACCGTTGATCTTTTTTCCGATTCGAGAACTCCCCCTCATAACCTTTAAAATGTTTATTACTGACCAATAATTAGCTTACTAGGGTTCAAGGTTAAATCTTGCGTTCTGCCTTAAACACACAGGCCAAAACCTGAGCCCTACGCCTTTAAATAAACTCACCTCGCCAAATTTCGAAGCGGCGAAACATGATCGTCAAACGGCACATGGCGGCGCATAAATGCATCGCCTTCAACAATTTCAGGTTTACCAATACGGTCCATTCTAAAATGCCGAAAGTCCTCCCGTGCCGGATCCCAAGCCACCAAATACCATAGGGGTGGCAAAATCAACATGGCTTGCGGCTCTACATAGCGCTGAGTGATTGTTCCTTTTGCATCATGGTATTCAAAGCGCAGATGCATTTGTTGCAAAAAAGCTGCCTCGAATGCGGGCAGTAGGGCGGCATCCATGGCTCCCATATTGGATATGTTCACCTGCGGTGCAAGCGTCCCCACAAATAAACAATCTAAAAAACGCCGTAAATCCCGTACCTTGTCTGCTGGTAATGCTTTCTCTATTTTACCCAGTCCCACATCAGCCAGGCTTGCGAAGGGCAAGCCACCGGTTGCACGCATGGAGGCCACGCTAATAAGAATTGCAAACACCTCGGCCACCGAGAGTCGCACTGTGGTCTGCACCGATCGTGCATCCAGTTGCAGGCCACCACCGCGGCCAGGCTCGGAATGAATCACAAAACCTTCATCACGCAGGGCGCTTATATCTCGTAGCACGGTGCGTTTAGATGCACCCACATCCTGAGCTAGGGCAGCGACGGTGGAAGTGCCGTTGCGGCGTAGACTGCGCACAATGGCGTCTTGTCGTTGGCGAACATTCATTTGATAAGACTAGCATTCAATGGTGACAGAATTTGTCACCATTATGGCATATAAATGATTTGTTCAGATCAGAAGACGCTATCTCTGATCATGCAACCTGATCATACAAATAGATGAAGTCCCATAAAGGAAAAAGGCCATGTTTAATCTAACTGACTTTCCCAAGCCCAGTTTAATTTCAGTGAACGATGTGCAGCTCGAGGTCTTCGAAGCGGGCCAGCACAATACTGGCAACCCCATCGTGCTGTGCCATGGCTGGCCAGAACATGCTTTTTCTTGGCGTTATCAAGTGCCTGCTCTTGTGGCGGCGGGCTACCATGTGATTGTTCCCAATCAGCGTGGGTTTGGTCATTCATCGTGTCCGGCGGAAGTGACGGCCTATGACATTACTCACTTGGCCGGAGACCTTGTGGCACTGCTCGATCACTACGGTTATCAAGACGCCACCTTTATAGGGCATGACTGGGGCGCGATGGTGGTGTGGGGGTTGGCTTTATTGCATCCCAAGCGCGTGAATAAAATCATCAACCTGAGCCTGCCTTATCAAGAGCGGGGCGACACACCTTGGATAGAATTAATGGCGCAGTTTCTGGGCCGTGATTATTATTTTGTTCATTTTAATCAACAGCCTGGGGTGGCAGATGCGGTATTGCAAGACCATACATCTCAGTTCCTTCGCAACTTGTACCGCACAAGCGAGCCACAAGCAGAACCCCAAACACAACAAGAGTCAGGCAATGCCATGATTAATCTTGCCAAAGCCGAAAACGCACAGGGTGAGCCCATTATGAGTGAAGATGAACTGGCGGTTTTTGTATCGACGTTTGAAACTTCTGGTTTTACCCCCAGTATAAATTGGTACCGAAACCTAGACCGCAACTGGCACCTGTTGGCAGGCGTGAACCCTATTATTCAACATCCTACGCTGATGATTTATGGGGAGCGGGATGCGATTCCTAAATTTGAAAGGTTAACCGAGTATGTGCCCAACGCAGAAGTGATGAGCCTAGATTGCGGCCATTGGATTCAGCAAGAAATGCCAGCCAATACCAACCAGGCAATTTTAAAATGGCTAGCAAAGCAGGGTGGTGTCTAAGGCCAAAAGAAGCCCGTGAGGATGGCAAAAGATGGAAGCTGCAGAGTTAGGTTCGTATCGCCTGCCAACATTCAAAGGGCACAATACACGAGCTGGGCTAATGGGGGATTTAACATCTCCCAGAAAGGTTATGCATACGTGGTGAAAGCCACTTGTCATTAAATCAATAATAACAACTTACTAATTCATGAAGCCAACAAAGATAGCAAATAACAAATTAGCATTTGAGTTTTTATAGTGTCGGCTTTAGGCCATCAGCCGCGCTTTCAAGTAATAAATGGCATTTCCATAACGCATTGATATATGTATCGCCTTTCTTATTTATCCTCAGTTTTTACTGATTTGGACGACTAAAGGCTAAATTGATATGGTCAAACTACGCCAAGCTTGGATAACTGGTCTATAGTGTTAAAAGCCCATTATTCAATCATTTGGCGTAACAAAGGTCGCTGTGATGAAAAACTTGCCTTTTTTTAGAGTCCCTTTAGTTTTATTTTTACTCGTGTTGTTTAGTTCCTTAGCCTATGGTCAGTGCACCTTAAAAATGGTTTACAAGGACGGTGGGAAAGAGCCGCTCATTACTGCAAAACCCAAACACGATGGTGTTTATTATGATTTATTTTCAGAAGCGGCAAAACGAACGGGTTGTCAGCTTGAGGTCAGTCGTTTCCCCAAAAAACGCCTGCACGAAATGTTAAAAGAGGGAAAATTAGACTTTTATCCAGGGGCTTCTTTTTCTAAAAAGCGGGCAAAATATCTGTTTTATATACCCAATGGTTTAGACACGGGTGAATACGGTGTGAGCAATGCCTCAATGGCGGAATTAATGAGCTATGAAGATTTAAAAAAACACAACCCTATATGGTTGATGGAAATCGGCAGCTCCAAGCAAGACAAAGCCTCTAATCTTGGAATAAAAGTTCAAGATAGAAAGTTTTTTGATTTACAGTTTGTCAGTAAATATATAAAACGCTCACCAGACAATCATTATTTTTATGTGGCAGATAAAGAACTGGTTGAGTATTTTCATTCTCAATCTGGCATGACGATCAGCCAGGCCGGTTTGAAAGTGCACAAAAATTGTTGTGGTGGTAACCAACCTATGTTTTTAGGGTTTTCCCGTCATTCACCCCACGTTAAAGAGCAGCCTAACCCTAATTACGATGCATCAAAGAAACTCAGTGCGTTTAACTATCCCACTATTTTGGATAGGGGGTCTATTGCCTATAAACTCAGCCAAGCTTTAGCCGCCATGAAATCGGAAGGGGTGACCGATACCATTTATAAAAGGTGGTTCTCAGTAAATTGATAACTCATAAAAATGGCATTCTAGGTTGGCTTTGCTTACTGGCTTTAAAATAGGCAAGGCCGTTATTGATCCGTATTAGAAGGTGCTACTTAATATTGGAGCTATGCTCGATTCTTATATGTAGCTTTTCTTGTATAAACGGCCATGGTAACGGCGCCTTTTTGAACACATTTCATTACCTAAAGCCCTGCTCATGACATCTCTCTAGCAAACAAGCCATGGTGAGTGAATATTGTCCTAGCAAGGGCGGCTAATAGCACAAAATTCAGTGGGTCCCTGTCCCAGCCCCTAGCACTTCTGTTAGTATCCGCGCCTCGTATTTCATTATCCCCGTCAAGGCCCGCGAAAAAGCGTGCTGGCAGTCAGTGTTAGGTGACAGGCTTGAGTAATAACCAACAATCACATCTAGTGTCCGGTCGAGAATGTGGAGAATGCACAGCTTGCTGTGTGGTACTTCTTATTGACGACGAGAGCTTTAATAAGCCTGCCGATCAAGCCTGTTCACACATGGTGGAAAAAGGCGGTTGTAAAATTCATGCCCAAAGACCGTCAGTGTGCCAAGACTGGCATTGTGCATGGCGCTTCATGGAGCAGCTAGGGGATGAATGGCGGCCAGACCGATCTGGAATTATGCTGCGTTCAGATGAAAATGGCATTATTTTCCAACCCATTAGTGACCCTAAAGAGGTGCTGACCACTGAGCGTGCCATAGAGTTAATTGGCGGGGGCATCGTGCAAGGTATTCAGTTGTCCATGTCTATTCCCACCAAAAAGGGTTATCGCAGTTTTGGTATGAGTTTAAATGAACCTTTAGAAGCGGTGGTGAACAGTCGGCACTTTCCTTCCATTAAAGCCAAAATAATTGAGTTGATTGAATATTCAGCGGCGCAGAAGACCGCTTCACTTGTCTCCCCTAAGACTCGGGTGTTGGGTCAAAGAGTGAAGGACTCCGTTTTTCATCGGGCTTAATCTTTAGCAGGCGTAATGACCACGGAATGGTTACCAAGAGAAGGGTGTTAAATATTAACTCCCTCATTAAGGCAAATGTCAGGAGCGCCCGCCCCACTGGTTTGCCAATTTAAAATAACCAAAGCGCTTTTACTTGCTCGATTTTTGCAAAGCTTTATACAGCGGGCAAAGTGCTAATTCTGCATCACTTCCATTTCGATATTTTTCTAATATGCGCTCAGATTGCCGCGCTATTTTTCGCCTTAATTCCCGTCGTGCGCCCTTAATGCGCGGAACCACTGTTGAATCATAGTCACTGGTTTGATGCCGCATCCAAGCCATGACAGCCAACGCCGCCTTATCCTGCAAGGTGACCGATGCGCTACGGGCGACAGTGCCGCTGCCCACGGGTACGGCGTGTTCTTTCACCAAAACCGCTAATTTTTCTACTAACGCTTGGTGTTTCTGGTGGAAGTTAAGGAAGGCAATAATTGCTTGCTGAAAGTCTTCGCCAAACACCTCTTCTTTTTCTTCGCGGCGAACTTTCGCTTGAGCTAATTTTTTCTGATGCTTTGGGTCCTCTCGTTGCGCCTGTACAAGCGCTTTTGCTTCTTGAAGTTGATCCTTTGCTGCCCAAACACCATGAGAAAAAGTTTTGCGGCCTTTCTTTTCTTGAACGGTCCAGGTGGGCCCTAGAGATTTAAGTTTACGGGTGACGGAGGCATCTCCAGCGGGTAAATTGACCCAGCCTTTAGGCACGGTAAAAATTTTGCCAGCTGTATCTTTAAGCTGGGTATCAGACTGAGTCACTAAAAAAGTACGTGTTTTTGTGGGCATTCTAGTTAATTCATTTTGTAAAGATTAGGGGGCTGTTTCACTGTGATTATCACCGTGACCACCCCCATAATTTTAATGGTTTTATTATTTTAACCATTAGCTGCCCAGGATTTTCATGGGCAAGCTAAGAATCGGGTTTTGCGAATCGGCAAAGCTCATGATCACAAATATGTGCCCTGCGGCCACCATAAAATACCAAGCCGCTGAAAATAGTTGCCCATAGGTATCTAGTGGTACTAAATGCGAATGTTGGCGCTGGCGCCATTCAAAGACAATTTCTAACGCCCCTACCGCTAAAAAGAAAACCAATAGCGCCAGTCCAAAGCTGTAAGACACCCATAGCCCCAAAGCAATGCCCGCCATGCATGCGCCTAAACCCACCCAAGAGCGCATGGAAAAGCTGACGCTTTTCAATATGTGTCCGCCATCTAGCGGTAGAATGGGCAATAAGTTAAATAGATTTAATAGCGAGCTTAATACCGCAGCCCCTGCAAATAACTCGAGGTCGGTGATGCCATATAACAGCCAACACCCCAACGACATAAATAAACCAAAAACCGGGCCCATGATGGAAATCACCACGTCCTGCCAGCGAGTGTTAATTTTGTCGTCCGACACCGCTAACCCGCCCACAAACGGAATTAAATAAATGCCTTTGGTCTTAATGCCAAAATACTGCATGGCTTTAACATGGCCGTATTCGTGGGCCACTAAACAGGCAATTAACACTAGGGCAAACTCAAATGAGAATAACCATGCATAGCCTGCTACAGAGGCGCCCGCCAACACGGCTTTAATGACCTTAGTGCTTTTTAATAGTTTAAAGCCCAGTGCCGCCAAGCCCATAAGGTTTAGGCTTTTCTTAGGTTTTACTAGGTGTCCGCCATCGGGCATGGGACATAGGCCACTTTCTTGTTGGCGTTGTTCTACCCACAATTGAAAAGCCAAATTGTTATCTTGGGCTTGCAGATTTAGGCTGATTGCTAAGGGCGTGGCAGGTTGTACGGCGGCGGGTGCGGGTATTTGAAAGCGGTGAGCAATTTCAGCGATGCGTTTGCCAGCCAGTAAGGCACGGCTGACCAGTTGCTCGCCCCAGTAGAGGCTTTGTACGGATTCGCTGTCGGTGATGAGACGCAAGGGTTTACCCATTAGCATCAAGCTTAGCAACGTTTGCTCGTCTTTTGGCTCTGGGGTTAGCTCGGGAGTGGGTCCTTGGGTAGGCGGCTCGGTGATATCATTTTCTAGGTTGGACAAGTGGGTGGCTCTCAATATGAATGACTATTTTATACAGGGTGCAATTGTACCTGAAATTCCTTGCCTTAGTGTTACAGCACAGGCTAAGAACTGAACAAAAAACGTTATCCTTAATTCAGTTCTTTATAGATGAATGAAACTAATCAAGGCGTTCCATATCATCTGATCCTTTATTTTTTTTCTGTTGTTCTACCTCTTCCATTTCACCGTTAATGGAGGGTGAGGATTGTTCTTGTGTTTGTGACTGGTCTCGATCCTGACGCTCCATGGGCTCGTAAGATTCACGGCTAACGGTGGCACACCCACTCATTAAAACAAAGACAAAGGCGGTTACTATTAAAATAAATCGTTGTTTAAAGCTCATGGTGTCTCCTAACTGTTTTCTAATATGGTGGTTAAATGATTATCTTTAATAACACTTAAGGCCCACTGGAAGTCGTCACTTTCCTCTAATGAAAGCACGCCTGGTATTTGATAATTTAAATTTAAAAAGTGTTTGTTTGCCTTCACGAGTGCTCGGTAAAAATAGTCGCAATCATGGGCATTTTTTAATAAAGACGAGAATCGCAAACCATTGCGAGCGATGCCCCACTGAAAGGGCTCTAACGCTAGCATGTGTTTGGTCTCGCTTATATAGTCAGAAGAATCAATGAAACGCTTAAGGTCATGATTATCAAGGCGATGAGCGCTAGGCATTGCATTTAAGTGACAGGCCAGCATGTTCTGAGTCAGTTTATAAATGACGAATGGCGCTACGTTAATTTTATGAAACTGTTGGCAGTGAGTGATGGCGTGTTTGGCTTGTTGAAACCATTTAAGTGCAAGGGCCTGGCTTTGACTGAGCTTTTCTAAAAGACCGTTGTCGCGACAATAAGATATACGGTCAAACTCAATATTCGCCGCAAGCCAAGCAAGGCGGGCGTAACGCAGATCATATTGGGGGGTATCACCATGCAGCTCGGCTAATACAAATCGATTTAAAAATTCGATGTCATCTTCTTGAGTTCGGTAATTTTTGGCAGTTGCTAGATGATTGTATAGAGTAATTAAGCCTTCTACTTCCTTAGGGAAGGGGCTGGGGAAATACTGCTCATGCAATTGATTGATGGTTTCTTCCAGTAATTTATTGGCTTTCCTGTGAGGTAAGCGAAAGTTGCTGTACAGGGTTTTTTCATCAATGGAATGAACCGACACGCGTGCAATCTCTGCCAAAAATTCAGGCCATGTCCATCCTTGAGCTTTCAGTCGGTGTATTTTGTTATAGGTCGATGGCATGGTTACAGAGTAATCATCATGTGGCTGCTGTGCTTTTTTCCTAAGATTGGCCAAGTCTAAAGGCTAATGATGCCGTTATCCATAGCTACACAGCTTAACTACCAGCTTTAACCATAATTAACTCTTTAAAACAAGACCCATTTCCCAAACAAGGAGGTGTGTCGGTCACGCAGGGGCCCCTCTAAACTCATAGCCATATTAGTTCTTAGTCTAAGTTCATCACCCATAGGAATTTAACCATGGCCAATTTTAGTAAAATGAACGGTTCGATTTTAAGTATAGCGTTGGTATTGATTAGCGGTTGTACCATGAATGGCCCCCGCCAAGAGCACCAGTCGGGCCAAGAACGGCAAGATTCTGCTGCCTATTCAATAACACCTTTAAAGCACGTGAAAATGAAGGTGGCCCACGATTTGGTAATCCACAGGGTAGAAGATCGTGAGCGCTACCAAGAAATTAAAGCCAATAATATTAAGAAAGTAAGTGAAGAACCGGTATCCACATTTTCAATTGATGTGGATACCGCTGCCTACAGTAATGTTCGACGAGTACTGAACCAAGGTCGAATGCCACAGGCCGACATGGTTCGTACCGAAGAGCTCATTAATTACTTTCAATATGATTATAAAAATCCCCACAATAAAGACCAACCTTTTAGTGTTACCACAGAAATTGCGCCTTCCCCATGGAACAAAAAAAGTTACTTACTGAACGTGGGCATTAAAGGTTTTGATGTGGACCGAAGCGATCTACCACCAGCTAATTTGGTGTTTCTAATTGATGTATCGGGTTCCATGAGTTCAGGAAAAAAGTTGGGACTGGTGAAAAAATCTTTCCAAATGCTCACCCGGCAACTAAGTGAAAAAGATCAAGTGGCCATCGTTGTGTATGCCGGTGCAGCTGGAATGGTACTGGCTCCTACGCCAGGCGACAATAAAGTGGCCATCCATAGTGCACTGGAAAACTTAAGGGCGGGCGGCTCCACCAATGGCGGAGCGGGCATACAACTGGCCTATCAGTTGGCACAGCAATCCTTTATTGAAGGGGGAATTAACCGTGTGATCATCGCATCCGACGGAGATATGAATGTGGGCATTAGCAACACACCAGCCCTCATTGATCTTATCAAGCAGAAAAAGAAATCGGGTATATCCTTAACCACTCTTGGCTACGGCATGGGTAATTACAATAGCCAACTCATGGAGCAGTTAGCCGATGTAGGTAATGGCAATGCTGCCTACATTGATAACCTTGGGGAAGCGCAAAAAGTACTGGTAGAAGAAATGTCTTCTACGCTATTTACCATAGCCAAAGACGTAAAAATTCAAATGGAATTCTCACCGCTTGTGAGTGAATATCGACTCATTGGTTACGAAAATCGCTTATTAAATCGCGAAGACTTTAATAACGATAAAGTAGACGCAGGGGATATTGGCGCCGGTCATACTGTTACGGCTATATATGAAATAACACTGGCCAGCGATAAAGCTGACCAAATAGACCCACTGCGTTACGCTCAGCCTATTCATCACGATATGCCAAAAACAAATGAACTGGCATTCTTAAAGCTGCGTTATAAACTGCCTAATAGTGATGCCAGCGCCAGTAAATTAGTCAGCTTTCCAATCGAGAAGTCATCGATTAAAACCAAAAATAGTGAAGCCTCTAACCACTTTAAATTCTCAGCTGCCGTGGCCGCATTTGGGCAAAAACTAAGAGGAGGAGATTACTTGGTAGATGATTTTGATTTTGAAGAAATTCTATCCCTTGCCAGACAAGGGAAGGGCAGCGACAAAAACGGTTATCGCGGAGAGTTTATTCAGTTGGTGAAGTTGGCAGGCAGCTTAGAAAAATTGTAAAATAGGCTATGTACTCTCTTTTGTTGAGTGATTAAAAGTAACCTATAAAAAGGGCTGAATTTTTTAATGAATTTAGCCCTTTTTATTTTCAGGTTTTCTAATAAGCATTTAGTCAAATATGTACATATTTATAAAACGTATATTTCACATAAGCTAGATGCCATGTTTCTTTAGAATTGCATCCAGTGTGCCGTTGCTTTTTATCTCTTTGAATCCTTTATTAAATGCATCTATGAATTCTTTGTGTCTGCTGTTTTTCAATCCTGAAGCCACATGCACTGAATTATTGGATAGGGCATTCTTTGTAAATTCAATTTTATACAATAGTTCAGGCGCTTGTTTTTTTAACATGGCTCTGGCTACTATTTCATCTTCTAATGTCAGGTCAATTCTTTTGGCTACCAGTTTTTTAATGCTGGTAATGACATTTTTTCCTTCCGGGCGACTAAAATTGGGGGCATTGGAAAATTCATCGCCATAACCGTAACCCCTCACTACACCCACATTTTTTCCGCTTAGGCTATCTAGGCCATTAAATTCGAAACTATCCCCTTTACGTTTGATGAACTTTATTTTGTTTTCAAGATAGGAGTCGCTGTAGAGTAAGAATTTAGCACGCTCCTTTGTATGCCAAGCGGCCAGTAGTACATCGTAATCGGCTTCTTTTACCCCGTCGATTGCTCTCGCCCATGGGACGAATTTCATTTCAACTTCATAATTTTGAGTTTTGTAGGCAGCCCTAGTAATTTCAATAGAAATGCCTTGATTTGGTAAATCGGGATCAGAGAACGGAGGCCAAGGATCACCTGCCGCAATGATTTTCTCAGCCGTTGTGGGTAATGAAAGCAACAGCACCATTGCAAGAATAATTAAACGGCTCATAGGTCACCTCTGTCTGAAGGGGGCATCTCAAGGGTTAGCAAGAGTTTAAAAAGTACACTAAGCATAGGTCTTTATTTAGAAAGATAAAGACAACCAAAATATTCAGCGCCAAAATTTGTATTTGGCCAGAAGTGGACTAAAAGGTGTCTTGGCTATGACGTTTTAAATTTTTAGCTTTAACCTTGTAATTGCGTTAGGAGTGAATGTAGGGTTAGGGGCATTTTTTGGGAGAGTAGTGTTTAGCCCATTAAGCCTGAAGTAAGCCGGGTGGTTTATGGTTCGGTCCGGCTTACCAAAGACTAATTAAACGATTATGGGTACTTCCTCAAACTGCCACTGTCTACTTGGCGCGGACCTAGGATGATTTCATCCAATGGAATTAAATTTCCACTATCATTAATGCGCTCTATTGTATCGATGCCAATAGTCGTGGTTTCAAAACTGACACTGGCCCCTTTCACTTTTACTTTAAGGTAAACGGTGATTTCCCGCGCGAAGGCGCTCTTACTCCAGATTTTTACCTGGCTCCAGTCAGGTGCCAATGCCGTCACTTCGGTGAGCGGGTTGCTGATATCCGGTACACCGTCGGAACCACCTCCGGCGCTGCCCACGGTTAAATATACGGTGCCATTGTCATCTCGTATGAGTTTGCTGCTATCAGTTGGATCGCCTTTTAAGGCAAACGAACGTTCATAAGAATGGTTGTGGCCATTTATGTACATGTCCACGCCATAGGTGTCGAACAGATCGGCATAGGCGCGCCAATTTTGGGTGGCGTCGTGGCGATCATAGTTTGTGGTGTATATGGGGGCATGGGCAAATACAAAAATGTGTTTGCCTGCATCTTTAGCGTCACTTAATTCATTTTCTAGAAATGTCATTTGCGCGGTGTTCAAAGATTGATAGTTATGAAACAGACTTAACATAATAAAATGCGAATTCTTGTAGCCAAATGAATAATAAAATTCATCTGGGTGTCGGCTTGAGTTTCTGTCTTGCTTGTTGCAAAACAAGTTATTGATAGTGATTGCGTTATCTAGGTTGGGCGTTAACAGGTCGCCGTTTAAATCGGGCACTGTATGGTTAATAAAGTCCATTGGAGTATTAGGGGTAAGCATGTCGCAAATGCCTTGTCCCCAAGGATCGGGGTACCAGCCGCTGCCCCAGCCGCCATCATGGTTGCCAATGGCAGGGTAAAACGAAGCGCTAAGGCCAGCGAAAGGGGCGCGTTCTTTTATGGGGGCTAGCATCTGTTGAATATTGCCATTGGCAGCCCCAGCGCCACAGGTGCTGTTGTCTATATTGGCAGCGAAGGAAAGATTGCCCCCGCTGGTATCCACATAACCATCGATCAAGTCACCGGTAGAGACATAAAAGGCGGCGCTGTTATTTTCATTGGTGGCCATTAAGTTGATCAGTTCAGTCACTCTGTCGTTACGCTCGCATCCGCCCTGATTAAAATCACCAAACACCACAAATTCAAATTCGTCATCGCCGAAATTATCTGCGGGGCTCTCGGGAACATAAAACACACTGGCGTCACTGCTCCATGAATATTCATATACCCGTTCACCTTGAGGTTTAATCACCGCCTCAAAATTGTTGGCCTGCAAACTCTTTAAAGCATTAATGTTAACGTCTTCGTTTATCCAACGCGGATCATGATCACCTGATACAAACAGGTCACCTCCGGTGTCGGCTACCACCAAACCATAGTTGCGCATGGCGCGCAGAATGACCTTGTTGGCCTCGGTAAAACTGGAATCATTTATTTCGGTTAATGACATTTTAAGGCGCAGTTTTTGGCCCATGGGCAGGCAGTTTGAATCGTCAGAGAAGCCACAACCCCCTAATTGATTGCCATCAGAATGGGTAGCCGGAAGAATATAGGCATTTTGTGGGTTGCTAAGCGTTATGCGAATAGCGTGATTAATTTCGCCATACTGGTGGCCGTTTACTGGATCGTATTTTTTAAAAACTTCATCAAAACGAACCAGTCCGGGCAAGATGGCAAGGCCTGCTGCATCGGCACTGGTGTGATTGCTAATGCGTTGTTCGTTTTTGGAAAGATCCCAGATGGCACCGCTGTCGCCACTTACATTTATTAACGTGTCGTTATTAACTGTGTAGTCATAATGCTGCACCTCATAAAGTTGGCAGGTATCGGCATCTAGGGAAACTAAATGCCTGTCCGTGCCAAACTCCATAATGTTTGCCAGCTCACCTATGTCTCCATCCACTTCGACAATTCTTTGTGCCGGAACTGGGTAGCTGGCGTTATTGGTTTGACAAATTTTTGCTTCAGCAGTATCGGCGATCTGACAATCCGATTCGTCCCACCATTGAAAATTCACCGGTATATTGTTCTTGGGGTAAATATCAGGGTTATTTTCATATTTTTCTGGATCACTGGAGACCACCACATAGGCGATGCCATAGGCACTTTGTAATTCACCATTCACTCGTTCGCCATCACCAAAGTCGGGATGAAGCTCGGTGCTGGCGTCTAGGTTGTTGATGTAGTCGCTGCTTTTAGGGTGCACAGGGTATTCGAGAATCGGGGTATTCCAAAAATTATCCGCTGGAAAAATTTGGCAACCAGCGATAGTAGGTACGGTTGAACTAGTCTCAACCAAAATGGAAAAAGGGTTCAGTGCGGCACTGGCCTGGCCATCACTAACGCTGATTATTATATTTGCATACCCCCCCATGTCACTGGTCTGTGGTGTGCCTGTGAGGGCACCGCTGGCATTGTTAAACTGTGCCCAAGTAGGCTGATTTATAATGGTAAAGCTTAAAGTGTCACCATCGCTGTCATTGGCTAAGGGGGTAAAGTTGTAAGTGGCATTCACTTGAATACGGCTGTCTGTGCCCCCTGAAATAGTGGGCGGTGAATTTTCCTGAGCACCTGCCACAGCCGACGGGCCAGGCATGCCTGTGGCATTCATCATGGTCTTAATAAGGTTGGTATCCGTGGCGTCTACTCGGTCGTCGCCATTAATATCGGCATCAGGGTTGTAAGAGCTGTCTGTTGCTGTGCCGAAGTACCAATAGCTGCGGTTAATATCGTCCCAGTTTATGAGGCCATCGCCGTCAAGGTCACCGTCACAAACGTTGCCATAGCCATTATTATTGGTGTCACGCTGTTGGGTGTTGGGCATCAAAGTACAATTATCCGTGTCGTCTAATACGGCATCGCCATCCACATCGCCCACCTGACTTTCTGAGTTCACGGTGAGGGTGAAGGCAGGCAAGGAGGCACTGTCTTGCCCGTCAGATACTGTGATAACTATATTTGGGTAACTGCCAATATGGGTGGTAAGTGGAGAGCCGCTGAGTATGCCGTTACTGGTATTGAATTGGCTCCATAAAGGTTGATTCATAATGCTGAACATTAAGGGGTCTCCATCGTAATCTTGTGCCACAGGGGCAAAGTTGTAAGCCTGATTCACCAGCAGGGTAGCAATGGAATTACCTGTGATGGTGGGCGCCACATTGCCAGAACTGCCCGCCACGGCTGAAGGCCCAGGGACACCCTGAGTGTTCATCATCACGTTAATCAGTCCAGCATCGGTGGCGTTCACTTGGTCATCGCCATTGATATCCGCATCAGGGTTATAAGCGGTATCCCCAAGAACACCAAAAAACCAATAAGTACGGTTGATATCGTCCCAATCAATGATGCCATCACCATCGAGATCCCCGTCACAGGCATTGCCAAAACCGTTTTGGTTGGTGTCTCTTTGTGGAGGGTTGGCAACTAATAAACAATTATCCTGGCTGTCGTCGATGCCATCTAGGTCGTTATCTAGGGCGAAAACCTGACCGTGAAAGCATGCCAAAGTAATGGCTGCCCATGCCCAGTGAATTTTGTTAGTTGAAATATTCATATTCAATTCCTTCTTTTTATAGGTCATCTACCTGCTCTGGTATCTCGAGTGTTAGTGAATAATATTGAATTTAACCAACAGACTAGTTGATAAAACCTTTAATTAATTTTGTGAATACAGCTTTTTTGTTGGGAATATGTTGCCCGTTGGTAACGAATACTTAAATTAAAACCAACTATGATTTTTAGGGGGATGGCTATTTCATAAATATTTAAATTTAAGTCAGTGGGGGAGGGGTTTGAAAAATATTTTTACTTAATAGAGGGGGGTTCACTTGGTACTTTTTATGGGTGGCAGAATGAATAAGATTTCTCATCTAAACAGGTCAGTTCATTCCATTAAAAGTTTAAAGTTGGTCTAAAAAGGTTGCTGGCTCAGCAATGGCGTAATTAGAGCTACAAAAATAAATACAAGCCACTAGTATTGCTAAAAGCTTATAAATCTCACCTAGGTATTAACATGTTTTACAAAACCATTTTACAGATAGGTATCTTGATAACACTCTCGGCATGCCAAATACCGTCTTCTTCTGACCACTCGGTGACTAAGAATGCAATTTTAACTATTAATGAAAGTCAAACCTTAACAAGGGATCTTTCTCGCCAAGATCTCCCCATGAGTGATCAAATAAGATTGTATAATTTAGATGTGCAGTCTCAAGACTTAACGTTAAGTTCGTTGCGTTCACTGGTTGAAGCACAGCATCAACCCCAAAGCCTTTTAAATTGGAAGTTGCTTCACCCACAGGCTCCTCGGCCACATATATCAGTAGCCCCCAGTTGGATTCAAGGGCAAGAGTCCGTAAGTACTGATGCCATTCAATTCGACATTTTATGCAGTTATAGCTCTTATCCTTGTGCAGCCTTTGTTTCAACCTTACAAGAATTAACGGCCTTATTAACAACGCCATATCAAATTAGATTTTACGATTTTCCGCAAAAGTTTCACCGCTTAGGATTAGATGCCGCCGCGGCAGTGCAATGTATTGAATATGACGCACAGGAAAATTTAAAAAACTACTTATGGATTCAAAATGGGCAACTAGACACGGCTGGACTAAAAGGTGCTATTAATTTATACAGCGCCTCTCCTAAAGACACATTACTGTGTATGGACAACCCAAAGACGCTTAACACGATTAAAGAAAAGATTAGCCAGTTAGAGCAAGCAGGGTTTAACAAGACTCCTTCTGTTCTAATAAATGGGCAGTACTTAGCACGAGGAAAAGAAATACAATTAGTGGTACAGCATTTAACTCCTCATTTAGATTTACCAGCATCCATGTTCAAGTCTGGCATACAATGGCTAGAATCTTGGAGTAGCCATAACGCGAAATTTTCTTGGGCGTTAATTGAGTATCAGGGTAAAACTATTCGTGTCACACCGGGTGAAAAATTAGATGGTATGTATGTGGCACACATCACCGATAAAAACGTCAGTATGATTAAAGACGGTAAATTACTGTGGTTAAGTAATGTTGCTAGTAAAACCAATTTAGCTGAAATCTCCCCCACAAATAAAGGAAGTGATATACATACCCAACAAACTAGTTCTCTTGATACAGATAAAATAGCAGAAGCACAAGGTTATGAACCTAGTGATAAAGCACCCGAAACAGATCAAGCTCCTCCAGTAGATGATCAAGAACGTTTTGAGCGAATGATGAACGCCGTTAAAACACAACCTTTACCCCAGTCATGGCTTGAACAACAATTAATGCGTCAAACTGAACTGGAAGAGTCGTTATATCTTACTGAAGATAAAATGGAAGGTAAGTCACTGGTGAAACTACAGGCCCAGAATATTGATAGCTTTTATACAAGTCTTGGGATGCTGCCTGGAGATGTTATTTTGAGGGTGAATGACCAATGGATTCATGAGGAAAATAACTCACTATTTCAAAGTTTGTCCAGCGACGAAAAAGTCATGGTGTCGGTTATGCGCAATGGCTTACCTGTGCATTTGTCCTTTGTAATAGAAGAGTAATAAATCGATAGCGGCTTTTATATGGTCGCTATCAATACACGCCTAGTGATATTGACAGAATATTTTCCTTTCAATTTTCTTGTATTAGAATTTTTATAAAAAACAATTATTAAGCCAATTGCGTACCATTTAAATGTTTTGTTCGCATTTAGATAACCTGAAATTTAAGTGTGTTAAATTCGTCGTAGCTAGACCAATCTGCGTCTGTAACCGTCCTGTTTATCAAAAAAAGCAAACCTATAATTAGGATCGCCTCCGATGCTTTTAGTCAATTAAAAGTGCTAGTGGTGGCGAACTGACAGTTTAGTTAGCTAATTCATAATACATAGGACTTAAAATGAGAAAAATTATAATATGCAGCCTAGCTGCTCTGCTATTTTCTGCATCCGCATTATCACAACTCCCAAGTAAAATTGCCGTAGCCGGTGACAGTATTACCATGGGGTTTGCAGCAGATTGCAAATACAATCGATACTTCTGGGATTTATTTTGCCTGCTAGGTGGTGATCAACCTGAGCACTCATGGTTCGATGGTAACAGTTCTAATGTAGACAGCATGCATGACAATTATAAAGTGTTAGACAACAGCATTTCGTCAACCAAGGCCGCTGCACAATCTGGCTCTGAAATGGGCGGTGGCAACAATAATTTCTTAGTGCAAGCGCAAGCCATCGTGGCTCAATCTACAGTGGCCGATCATGTTGAGGTTCAACTTGGTGGTAATGATATTTGTAACCGTGATTGTACTGATCCTGCTAACTGCTCAAACCCAGTTTATTCCAATGATCAATGGCGTGATTCTGTAACTGCCGGCTTAGATGTCTTAGTGGCTTCCTTACCATTGGGTTCTACGGTGTATTTTCCCGGGGTTCCAAGGGTACAAGATTTACGTGCAGCAGGCTTAGCTAAGCAAAATACCAGTAGCCGTATTCGCTGTGAAAATGTTTGGTCTAACTTTAATATTTGCAATATAGCCACACAGGGCTCTTCATTAAATGGCGAGTCCCATGCCGAACGATTAGCCGCGTTAGAAGTGATTCAGCAAGATTATAATGCTGTACTGACCGAAGTGGCCAATGCTTATAACATGAATAGCACAGGGCAAAACAGCCGCGGCATTGAAGTGGTCAGTGGCTACGTGGATGCCGATACGCCATCAGCAGGTACGACCAGTTTCAGTGCCAGTGAAATTGATGGTGGCGATTGCTTCCACCCAAGTGTTGCAGGACAAAATAAAACGGCGGATGTTAGCTGGTCTACTAATACCGATTTATAAATGCTTAGTTTTTAGGCTGTGTGATTAAAAGCAAGCGCGTAGCGCGCTTGTTTTTAATCTTTTAAATCTTTCTTTTACCAGAATTAATTCATGTATCTTCAAATACTTGTTCTATACAATTTTTTATCCCAACATCAATACTGCGCCACACGTAATTGTGACCAATGTAGTTTTAATGATTTTTGCTTTGGCTTTTTCTACCATGGCATCTCCATCTGAAAAGTTGTAAGCCTTCTTAGAAAATTTTAATGGTGATACATCTATTTCGGGTAATAGTGCACATTTTATGGTCAGGCCCGCCACCATTTCTGTTTTTAGGCCTCCAATAAATTTACTTGAACTGCCTAACTCAGCCGCCGCTTTTCCACCCATCACGACCGATGTTTTGTTTCCACAAATGATAGAGTGCTTGTCGCCCTCCACTGAAGATGTGTCTGACCCAGAGGTTGTGCTATTTTTATTACCATTTACGGTTTTCGAAATGGTAGATGCGTTTAAAGTAGACTTGATTGTGGAGGCTGTAATTTCCTTAATAGATTCACCGCTAATATTAATGTCCTTGCTGCGTGTGGTGCCGGTAATCATAACCTTGCTGCTGCCACCTTTTTGAATTCGTTCTGTGTTGCCCTCTCGTTCAACGTAGGCGTTGCCTTTCTGAACCGTAATGGTGTCATTATGGTTTATTTTAAATTGTTTGTGGTGGTTTCTAATAATGTAGTCGGTTTCTTTAGGTTGCCAATTTAGGGGGAATCCATCGGTCATTGAGTTAGTCGAGTTGTCGTCATCGCTCACCATGTGTTCCACATAACGGGCACCGTAATTGAAAGTCTTATGGGGCTCATTATTTTCACCTTTTCTAACGGATACGATATTACCGTCGTGGTAGTTGTAACGATTACCAAATAACTTTCTTACCATGCCTACTTGTTTATCCATGGCTGGAGTGCTTTTAGGGTTGGCATTATCTTTCACTATGTTCTTTTCATCTTCTTTCAATATGTGATTCAAATCAAAGGAAAAGTTGTGATTAGCTTGAACACTTTTTTCATTGGGGTGTTTGGCATGTACTTCTTTATATTGCTGGCCAAAATAGAAGTTTGGGTTGTTTCCCAGATAAAAGCTAATGGTATCTTGAACTTTATAATATTGCCCTTCAGTACTGCTTAAGTGATAGCGGGTGCTGTCCAGCGAAAGTTTTTCGTCAGTATCTAAAACGATGCCTAGGTTATCCAGTTCATTATACTCGCTAACGGTTGCGGTGATAGAAGGGGTGGTTACCGTATCAGGCCCTGTATCGGGATTGCTGGCATTGGCTTTGTTCATGGGAGCGCGTATGGCCATGCTGAGTGAGCGGCCAGCTTCAAGATTAAGTAAGCCGGTGGTATTCAAACTGGTTTTATATGGGTGCTCATGATTACTGGGTATTTGGGTTGATAGTGAATTCTCCAAGGCACAACTGATATAAGGTAAATCAGGGTTCCCTGCCAAGTAGGCTATTTGAACTTCGGTGCCGGGTAATAGCGGCACATCAAGGTGGTTATCTTTGGCGGCCACTTGGCTTTTTCTAATCCAGTGGGAAACCTTTAAGTTTTGCATGTAGTCAAAAATAATTTTGTAACGCCCAAGTGCATCCCTATGGGCGAGTGAAACATTATCATAACTGGAGTACACCCGTGCGGTTGACGATATGGCTGTGGGTATGGAAGTGGATAGCTCGGGCCTAAAGATGGTGTCAGCGGGAATGGCAGAAAAATGAGCCGTAAATTCATCAAGCTGTCCATGGGCCGAACTATTTTGGTTCTGGGCTTGATAATCCACTGTAAGAACCATTAATTGAATGCTTGGCTGATTTTCAAATAGTCGTACACTGATGATGAACCCAGGCTTAATGCCTTGTGCGGTAGATGATCCAAAGTATATTTTTCTTTGGCATTGCTGCTGCTCGAATCGTCTTTGGGAAATCAACATGGCTTCATCTTCATTGTCTATTCCTATGCCGCTTAATTTTAACGAAGGACTTGTAAGGCTAGGCTCGCCATATTCGGCGCTGATGATTTGACTGTCCTGCTCGGGATTTCTACCTTCTATAATTATATGGTTAATCGCTGAATTTTCTTTCATGGTTAAAGACGTAATCGTTTCGTGTCTTTGGTCTGGGGTGGGGTTTTCTAAGAAACGTAAAGACTGATTTGAGTCTGGGTAGTGCTTGTCATCGGCAAATATAAGCTTGTTTGATTGCTCTGGGTCAAAATAGTAATAAATACCCCAGTGTTCGCAAAGTCGGCATAAAAAATCGTAGTCTGTTTCCTTGTATTGGTGCATAAAGGCTTTTTTAGGTAGGGAATCAAAACAACTTACATAAAAATCTATGTGTGAATATCCGCTGAGTATTTCATTAATGACATCTAGCGGGCTACTGTCTATAAAAACGTTTGAGCGTATCGCTGATTTTAAACTCTGCAGAGTCGAGTGACACTCTAGCTTAAATTGAAAATAATTTGGGTTGCTGGTGAAGACATGCTGTACACAAGTAATGACGCCCACTTGAGTGTTAGCTGAATGGGTGCCCTCGTGAATCAAGGTGAGTGCTTGGTTTAAACATGTCGCGGCACTAAGGGGCTGGTCAATGGGAGTTCTTACAATAAGTGAAAATTCGTAATCATGAGATATCTTTTCACACCCAGTAACCGACACAACGTCCGGCTGACAATTCAAGCCTTCAATGTTAATGCTTAGATAATTTGTCATAGTGCGCTCTCATGATATTTTTTAGGCTAGTTAATCATTCAAATATGACGGTTTAAATTTAGTGACTGAAATTACGAAAAAGGCATGGGTTAGGGGCGTGTTTTAATTTGATACGCGAGTGTTAAGAAATATTGGGTAAGCTAAACCATAAAGTGATTCAATTGTGCATAATCACTCTAATTTATGGGTCAGATGATTTATAGTGTGATTCATTATTTAGGTCATTAAGATAGACAGTTACCTCATCTGTAACCCAATTTAGAGATAGAACACAGGATACGTTAAATGGAATACCGTAAACTAGGGCGCACTGATTTAGACATTAGCCTAATTGGCTTAGGCACCATGACTTGGGGGTGGCAAAACACTCAGGACGAAGGCTTTGAACAAATGGACTACGCATTAGAGCGTGGTATTAATTTTTTCGATACGGCCGAAATGTATGCCATTCCCCCCAGCCCAGAACGCTTTGGCACCACAGAAACCATTATGGGGAATTGGTTTAAGGCAAGGCAAAATAGAGACAAAGTGATTTTGGCATCAAAAATGGCCGGCCCAGGTTTGCCTTGGTTAAGAGAAGGTCATAATTACATCAACAAGGAAAACATATTAAAGGCGGTAGAGGGCAGTTTACGTCGTTTGCAAAGCGACTATATAGATTTATATCAGCTGCACTGGCCCAATCGTGGCTCTTACCATTTTGGTAAAACCTGGGACTTTTCCCCAAATTTTGACGCGCAGGCCCAACAAGAAAATTTCTTAGAGGTGTTGCATGTATTTCAGGGGTTAATTAATGAAGGTAAAATTCGTCATATTGGTTTATCTAATGAAACCGCTTGGGGGTTAACCAATTGGTTGCAAATCGCTAAAGATGAAGGTTTGCCCAGGATGGCCAGCATTCAAAACGAATACTCTTTATTGTGTCGCCATTTTGAGCAAGATTTAAGCGAAATTACCCTTCATGAAGATTGCGGTTTGTTGGCATGGTCACCTTTGGCACGCGGTATTTTAAGTGGTAAATATTTAAATGGTGCGAAGCCTGAAGGGGCTCGTTTAACCCTAGAAACCCGTCCTGAACATCGCGTTGGTGTACAGGTAGATTTAGCCACTCAAAAATACATAGAGCTTGCCAAGCGGTTTGATCTAGACCCTTGTCAAATGGCATTGGCGTTTGTAAATCGGCAGCCGTTTGTGAGCTCTACATTAATTGGTGCCACCACCATGGGGCAATTACGCAGCAATATTGATTCTATATCGGTTAAATTATCGCAAGAGGTGTTACAAGGAATCCAATTGATTCGTCGTGAATTCCCCATGCCATTTTAATTGTGTAGGCTGAAATAAAGTGGGCAGTGAAATGTAAACAGCTCACTTTATTTACAGAGTACATGCTTTTAATGTTATTCGTTTTTTTGAACACGTTTCTTTAAAAGCGCATGCCTAATTCTAGGCCTTGGTACCAGTCCGATTGTTTGGCCACGAAATAACCGCTGATATGTCTGTATTTTGTATACAGGTTAACCGAAATATTGCCATAGGCCACACCTGTGCCAATCGTAAAATAACGGTCGGGATCCAGAGATGTATCACTATCTGAAAACTCTAACCAAGCAATGATCTCTCCTAAATCAATTCCTACGTCAGTATACAAATAGAACTGGCGGCCAATTTGGTAACCGACACTGCCGTCTACGGTTACAAAGTGAGTTTGTTTATTGTTGTTTTCAATGTTTTCTACACTGGCGGCAAATGCACTGAATCGAGCGGTTGGAAAACCAATGCTATCTGATTCACCATTAAACCGGACATAAGCCCCACTTAACCAATTTTTGTCTTTTTGTTCACCAAACGTCCCCACATAACTGGGTTTCGTTTTTGCGTATGTCAATGCTGGATGACACAGAATTATTAATCCCATTAGGGGCAGTAAAAGTAGGCGGGTACAAGACAATTTTATGGGGGTAAACATACTGAAGTTTTCGTCCATGAATAAGGGCGCGGGAAGTTAACATATTTGATGTTCATTTTAAATTAAAGATGGTGGGTGATGGCTTGTCATGCGGAATAAACAACAATCAAATTTTCTTAAATAGCCTGACATTTACATGGTAGAAAAATAAAAAAGAGACCTATTATTGCTACAAATTATGGAGGGCGTCACTTGAAACCGCAGGTGTCAAGCAACGCTCACTTAACTTCTATCATGAGCTGACTCAGTGAGGGTGGTGACCATGGTGATGGTTATCATGCCACTGAACATACGCATGATGAGTGACCAACCAAACGATGCCCACGGCTATGGTCACAACAGCTACACGGGTATGGGCTCCAGGCGCCGCATCTAAATAAAATAATACCCCCATGACTGACACAAAAAAGGCAAGGCCTGATTGAACACTGATGTGCGGCCCAATTCTTCGTTCCTTTTTAATGTATTTATTGTTCTTGTCCATCACTGCCCCCTAATAGGTTTATGGTTAGGATATACATTATTGTAACGCCCCTTTATGGCGCTCTGTAGGAGTTTTATGGAATATAAAAAGCCTGTTAAATGCCATTAAATTAAACCTAGTAAAAAGCAATAAAGGGTTTGATTTATATAGGTTTAAGGAATCGGTATAGGGAGGTTTTATGGCCTGCATAAGGATATTTAGGTTTTTCTTGGCTGACCACCATGAGTCATTAAGCAGAATTCATTTTACAAATGAATGCCTAAAAGGCTAGCGCTATAATATTTAGCATTATTATGCTGTTCCCCGCTTCTAGATTGGCCTAATAGTACTAGTATTAATAGTTGATGGGTTGTTTCGATTGCATTTTTAAATGGGTGAGTAAATGTATGAATCACGTTAAATGTGCTGTTGCTTTATGTCTTTTAAGTAGCCTAATTTTTCTTAGCATGGCCAGCCAAAGTGAAGCGCTATTAAAAACCAATGATCATTTCACTGTGGGCTCGCCCATTCAGGATGGCCTAGGAGATCGCTCTTTTGCTGATATGACTTATGTGGGGCTGGCCAAAGCGAAGGCTAAATGGGGCATTAAACTTATTTTTGATGTGGGGCATCAAACAGCCGTAAAAGAAGAGGAACGTGAAGCATCGATCAAGCGATTGATTGATAAAAAGGTAGATTTAATTGTTGCCAGTGGTTGGCAATTTTTAGATGTATTTAAAAAAATGGCAGAACGTTACCCTCGTCAACAGTTTTTCCTCAATGAGGTGCCTGTGGAGGGCTATCCAAATATTGCCTCCACGGTCTTTGCTCAGCATGAAGGTTCATTTTTAGTGGGCTGCTTAGCGGGTTGGATGAGTAAAACCAATAAAATTGGCTTTGTGGGGGCCATGGACCTTCCGGTGATTCATGCATTTCGTGTGGGGTATATTGAAGGGGCGAAATATGCGAATCCAGATATCCATGTTCAGTATTCTTTTGTCACCACTGGCAATGATTTTTCTGGATTTGAAAAGCCCGAAGAAGGATTAAGACTGGCTGATGAACAATATAATGATGGGGTTGATATTATATATCAGGTAGCCGGTGGGCAAACAGGAAGAGGGGTTATTGAAGCGGCTAGAAAGCATCAAAGATTTGCCATTGGGGTGGATATTGATGAAGACCATATTGCTAAAGGCTTTGTGCTGACCAGTATGATAAAAAGAATAGACGTGAGCACTTATAAAGAGGTAACTAAAATTTCCAAAGGTACATTTAAGGCCGGAATTACTAAATATGGCTTAGCCGATGAAGGGGTCAGCCTTTCCCCCATGAAGTTTACGAAACACCTGATTCCTGATGACATTCTTAAAAAACTGTCGGATGTCAAAGCTAAAATAATATCGGGCGAAATATCCGTTACAGATTACCTAAAATCCACAAGTAGTTGATAAAAACGTGTTTAAACTCAGCTTTAAAGTAACCTTTGGAGTGTTGGCTATTTTAAGCCTCTCTCTTTCATGCCTTGGTTATTTTATTATCTCGGACCTGCGCCTTCAGATGACCCAAAATTTAATGGAGCAAGGTGAGCAGCTGTCATCTTTTTTAGCGAAAACCAGTATTGCCCCCATTAAAAATTATCGCTTTTATTTTTTAAGAGAATACGCCCTTAAATTGGAGCAGTTTCCACAGGTGGCCTATTGTGAAATATACAATAAAAATGGTGAGTCATTGGTGGAAATGGCCAGTACATTTACCGGAGGTGCCATCAAAAAACATAGAGATTTTAGCGAAGATGTATTGGTGATTAAAAAAAGCATCATTGATAACCAAATAAATTATGGCTATGTGGAGATTGGTTTATATCTAAAAGAAGTTAAAGATGAAATTAAGCGTAAGAGCTATCGGTTAACCTTGGTGTTTCTGGCTATTTTAATTGGCGTGGCCATATTGCTGCGCTGGTTTTTAAATATCTTATTGGTGTCGCCAGTGATTTCGCTATCACAATCGACTAGAAAATTGGCCTCGGGTGATTTTACCAAAACGTATCATAGTGCCAGGCGAGATGAGATTGGAGGGTTGGTAAATGACTTTAATATAATGAGAGAGCATTTAAAATCGAGTTTCCATGAAATAGAAGCAAAGAATCAGGCCATTCAACTTAAGAATGATGAACTTATCGCCATCGATTCCGAAATAACAGATCTTAATAAAAACCTTGAGGAAAAAGTTGAAATAAGAACGTTAAAACTAAAACAATCTTTACAAGAGTTAAGTGAGACACAGAGTAAGCTGGTAGAGATTCAAAAAATGGCCTCTCTGGGTCGCCTAGTTTCAGGAGTGGCCCATGAAATTAATACCCCAGTAGGTATTTGCATTACTGCTATCAGTCATGCCATGAGTGAAACAGAAATACTGAGAAAACGTTTTGACGAAGGTATGATTAGTCGCAATGAATTAATAACCTATTTGGATTCGCAATTGGAATCTAACCAAATGATTCAGGACAACCTTAAGCGTGCGGCTAAACTTGTGAAATCATTTAAGTCCGTATCGGTTGATCAATCATCAAGTTTACCTGCCGAATTTTGTTTGAATGAGGTAATTGAGTTCATTATTAATAATTACCGAGAAGAATACCCAAGCATTAAGATAGAGTTTCTATGTGATGAGAAGCTTGTTATAACCAGCTATAGTGATGTGTTTTCCTTAATTATTGAAAATATGCTGCTTAATTCATTTCAACACGGCTTTGAACATCAGAATCATGGTTTGGTGGTCATTGAAATCGGTATGGTGGGTGAAAGCTTATGCTTAGCGTATTCTGATAACGGTAAAGGCATGACGCATGAAGCGGTTAACAATATTTTTGAGCCTTTTTATACAACAAAAAGAGGCGGAGGGGGTACTGGCTTAGGGATGCATATTGTTTATAACCTAGTGACACAAAAGCTCAAGGGTGACATTAGCTGCGAGAGTGAAGAGGGTAAAGGCATTAATATTGTTATAAAAATTCCCAATATAACGGCTAATGATTAATGGTTAATTACAAAAGCCCTATAAAATACAGGTCATACAAAGTGCTTTTTATTGGTGTGAAAATAATGAGCACTTTACGTGTATGAAAGGGTAATGTTCAATGGGGTACGACAGCCTTTAAACGATCCACCGCTAACACTAATTCTTCTTCGCGGGCATGGGTAAAGTTTAAACGCAGTGCCGACACTTGCTTTTCTTTTGGTTGATAAAAAACGCAACTGGGTACCACAGCCACACCATTTTTTAATGCCGCTTGCGCCACTGCTAAAATATCGCAATCCGCTAACTCCGTTAAGGTTAACCAAATAAACATGCCGCCATCAACTGGGTTGGCTGTACATTGTGCTGGCAGTTTTAATTTTAGTTGCTCCATAAGCTTTTGGTAGCGACGACCATAAAGGACTCGTAAATTCTGTAGGTGTAAATTAAATTCATTGTGCTGTAAAAGATGTAATAAAACCGCTTGCATGGGCACACTTGTATGTAAATCACTGCCTTGTTTTACTTTTATTAAGGCATCTATCCATTCTTGATTGCCATACACCAAGCCTATCCGAATGCCCGGAGTGGCAATTTTGGAATACGAGCGCAATACCAAAGCATGCTCAGGACAAAAACTAGAAGCGATCGGTAAAGCCGTGCCTGCGAATCTTAGTTCGCGGTAAGGGATATCTTCTACAAGCGTCACATTATATTGCTGACATAAACGCGCCACTTCTTTTCGCACCCATAAGGACCAGCACACGCCGGTAGGATTGTGAAAATCCGGTACCCCATAAAACATTTTAATGTCTTGCTGCACAAAGAGTGTTTCTAATTGGTTAAGGTCGGGGCCGTCTTTGTTTTGGCCCACACTCAGAATGTTAGCCTGTGCCAAGCCAAATACTTGTAACGCCCCTAAGTAACTGGGGGCTTCCATGATAATGGCGTCACCGGGGTTGATAAAAGCACGGGCAATTAAATCAAGAGCTTGTTGAGAGCCTGTGCACACGAGGGCTTTTTGCTGGTTGGTTAATTGATATGCGTTTCCAAAATAATCCAAAAGTGGCTCAAAACCTTGCGTATTACCATATTGAAAAAGCGACGGTTGCTCAGCTAAGGCCTGTAGGCTTGGCTTCATGAGCGATAATGGAAATTGTGTAGAGTCAGGCAATCCACCGGCCAGGGAAATCACTCCGGGCGCACTGGCAGCTCTGAGTATTTCACGAATATAAGAAGGCTGAATATTCTGTAAAGAGTGGGCAAGTTTCATGTGGGCTAGCTCTGGTGTGGTATGAAAAAGGGTACGCCAGCTTGATATAAAAAGTATGTCCATTTATGCTGTCTAGTATGTCCATTTATGCTATTGATGTTATTTTTAGGGTTATCGTGAATCAACAGAAATCCCGTATTAATGATGTTTTGTATTACATCCATAAAGATATAAGTCAGGCGCTGCCAGCGAAGCAACTGGCTACTGTGGCTGCCTATTCAGAACAGCACTTTCATAGGGTATTTAAAGAGGTGGTAGGGGAGAGTGTGCATGACTATGTGCGCCGTGCGCGCTTAGAATTTGCAGCAAACCAGCTTATGTTCGATGGCCGAGCCAGTATTTTAGAGGTGGCCATTAAGTGTGGCTTTGTGTCAGTCTCTTCTTTTAGTCGGGCATTTAAATCGGTATTTGGTGTGTCGCCCGGTGCGTGGCGCAAGCCTGAACACCATGAATTGAATGCTCAGCAGGCTATGCAAAATCCCTATTTGAAAGATGCCGAGATTGCCCAACACTATAAGCAATTAGCGTCTCGTGCTGTGCCTGATGCTAATTTAATAGAATTGCCAGCACGCCATGTGGCGTATGTTCGCCACCAAGGGTATGACCGTTCTATTAAGTTGGCCTGGCAGACCCTGCTGGCTTGGGCGAAGCAAGAGCAAAGAAGCTATGCTCAGCAATTTGCCTTGCATCATTCTAACCCTGCATGGGTAGAGCTAAGTCAGTGCCGATATGTGGCATGCATTGCCATTGATAAACCTTTGCAAAAACGTGGGTTGGTGAACAGTCTCACCATCCCAGGCGGTTTACATGGGGTGTTTAAATTACAGGGGCAGTACGGTGAGCTGCTACCTCAGCTCAGCCATATATTAGAGCGTTGGTTGCCGAGTAGCGGTTTTAAAATGCAATCGACCCCAGCCTACGTGCATTATAAAAAGAATCATTTTTTACAAGAAGATGAGCGCTTCGAGCTGGACTTTTTTCTGCCCCTGTCAATTTGATCACCAAGTTTGTTATAAATTGTTCATGTTTTAAACAAACACACAGAGAATGGCCATGATCTTACTTAAGAGGGCCTTGCTAAACCCTGTAAAGTTAATCAAAATCCATCACCAGTAGTGGCTTTTGAAGCAGCGGGTGGATCTACAGCCGTTGATTATGCCCTTAAATTTCCATTTTAGAGCGAATGAACATGCCTAAAGCCAGTGATATTAAAAAGAACACCGCGGTAGAAATTAACGGTGAAGCCTACATCGTGCGCGACATTGAACGTTCAGTTCCACAAGGTCGTTCAGGGGGCAGTATCTACCGCATGCGTATGTACAATGTGGTAACGGGTAACAAGGTAGATGAGTCTTATAAAGATTCCGATATGCTAACCCTTGCGGATTTGATTCGTCGTTCAGTGACTTATTCTTACGCCGACGGTGATGAGCATGTCTTTATGGACAGCGAAGATTATTCTTCATATAGCTTGAATCAAGAAGCCATTGCCGATGAATTATTGTTCATCAGTCAAGATATTCAGGGTTTGCAGGTGGTCATTGTAAATGAGGCACCAGTAGCACTTGAGTTGCCTTCAACGGTTGAACTTGAAATTGTTGAAACCGACCCTTCACTAAAAGGCGGTTCGGCCACAGCCAGAACTAAACCGGCTAAATTGTCCAGTGGATTGACCGTGCAAGTGCCAGAGCACATTTCAACAGGTGACCGCATTAAGGTAAATGTTGAAGAACGTAAATTTACCGGCCGCGCTTAATTTATATTAAGCGAGCTTGAGTGATTAAAAAGCAAACCCTAGGGTTTGCTTTTTTTATGGCTGGGGTTTGTAAAGGTGTTTACTGCAAATCAAAATCTCCCACAGTGTAAGATCCCGGCTTAGGCTTAAAGCTTAATGCGATGCGGTTCCAGCTGTTAATGGTAGTGATGGCGAGGGTTAAATCTACTAGCTGCTCGGGGTTAAAAACCTCTGTTACCTGTTTGTATAATTCATCGCTTATTGGTTGTGTGTGTACCAAGGTATTGGCTTCCGCCCTGGCAAGAGCGGCCTGTTCAGTATCATTGAAAAAATCCGTTTCACGCCAGGCCCATAACGCATAGATGCGCTGTTCATTTTCTCCTGCGGCTCTGGCATCTTTAGTGTGCATATCAATGCAATAGGCGCAGCCATTAATTTGCGATACTCGTATTTTCACCAATTCAAGAAGAGTTTGACTTAGATTTTTTTTGGTTTTGTAGCAATGAGTTAAATATTTCTCGGTGGCCAGCAGCGTATTAAGTGCTTCAGGAGAGGCTTGAAAATAATTGAGTCTTTGGGTCATGATAGGCCTTCTTTATGGATCGAGCGTTAATGTAAGCAACATGATAAGGTGTCATTCAAAGGGAAAATTGTATAAAAGCGACAGATATGAGCGATTTAACATCCATTAATTATCAAAAATTTACACCCAGTGAGCCACTTAGGGTCTATGTACAGGCCATATGGCTGGCTAGAAAATTTGAAAATACCCAAGCATTGCCCTTTGAAATATTAAGTGACTGTGGTGCCAGTGTGATATTTAACTTCTCAGATTCTCTTCATTTAGCAAGAAGCTCAGAGCGTGCAGTGGTGGATCATAACGGAACGGTCATTGGTCCAAGTAAAGACTTATTAAAAATGACATTTAACGGGCCAGTGAATGCGTTAGGCATTCATTTTTTAGCCAGTGGCGGGCATGTGTTTTTTTCACAAGCGATGGACTCGTTAGCCAATCGTTTTGTGAATAATAATAATAATATATTTTTAGGCAGTTCTAAGTTGTCTGAGCAGTTATTAAGCCTTACCGTCAACGACAACGCGCAAGCGCTGATTAATATTGTTGAAAGCCATTTAATGAATGAGTTAAAACAATATGAAAACCAGGCTCAAAAGCGATTACGACATTTGATAAAGTTGATCGAAACTGATCCTAGTTTTTCCTTGCAAGAATTAGCCAACATGCTGAAAGTCTCAACAAGAGAAGTTCAGCGAATTTTCAAACAATTCGTGGGCGTAGCACCTAATACGTTTTTAAGAGTCAATAAAATAAATCAGCTAAAAAATAAAATTGCCAATAACGAATTTTCAACCCTCACCCAATTGGCCATTGATAGCGGCTATTTCGATCAAGCCCATTTCATACGAGAATTCAAATTGTTTATGCAGACTACACCCAAACAATACCAAAAACGCAAACAGCTGTAGAATCACTCTTATTAGGAGCCCGCAAGATGATTGAGCAAGATAAAAAAGGTGCGGCGGTTCGTTTTCCTCCGCCATTAATTTTCATAATTTGTATGCTGATAGGTTATACCGTTCACCGTATTCTCCCTGTGGCATTCCCATATCCATTAATATTCATGTATATCGGCGGCATGTTGGCATTACTATCTTTGTTGTGTGTTTTTTATTTAAGCCGTGTGTTTAATCGCTTAAAAACCCATATAGAGCCATGGAAACCCACCAGTGCGATTATCTCAACAGGGCTATACGCTTATTCACGTAACCCTATTTATGTTGCATTTGCCGTATTTTCCATGGGCATTGGTTTCATGATCAATAGTCTGTGGATAGTGATGAGTTTTCTACCTGCATTAATGGTTGTGTATGTTTTAGCCATTAAAAAAGAAGAGATGTATTTAGAAAAAAAGTTTGGTGATGAGTATCTTAAGTATAAAAATAACGTGAGGCGCTGGCTTTAAGGCAAGCCCCTTAAAGTAGCTACGCGTAAGCCTGCTTCAACGAACACTTCCTGAACAAGAGCAAAAAGCATAGGTAATCATGAACTTAATGTGTTTGTTGTGGCCAAGTGGTGTAGTTATTGACCGATCGGTTCCTAACTGATATGGTCTTTTCATCTTAATTAAATCGAGACGATCATGGCGCGCAATAGGGAGTTTATTCTGGAAGACGTACTGGAAAGTGCCATGAGCATTTTTTGGAAGAAAGGATATGCCGCCACTTCTATAACCGATTTAATGGATGCCACAGGTCTTGCAAAAGGCAGTATTTACAAGGCATTTGGCGATAAACATCAGTTGTACTTACAAGCATTTGATTTTTATTTGGCTAATACCAAGCGCGAATATAAAGCCTCGTTGAGCCATGGGCCCACAGCGCTGGCTGCCATAAAACACTGGGTGGTTGAGGGAGCCCATCTACTTGATACCAATACAGCGCAGCAAAATGGCTGTATGGCCATTAATAGTGGAATAGAGATGTCTGAGCAGTTTACTGACATTAGCAAAAAACTCGAAGCCCATCGATTTTTTGTATTTAAACTCTTAGTGGAAAAAGTAAAACAAGGGCAAGCAGCCAAAGAAATTAGAATGGATATGAGCCCTGAAAAAATCGCCAGTATTATTGGTACTTTTCAAATGGGCATCAATGCAGGGATGGGGTACGTGTTCAATAAACAGATGGTGGCCAGTTTGGCAGACGCCATGCTTGAAACCATTATGAAAGTTTAATTTTTTAATTTATTAGGAACCGTTTGTTTCCTTATTTAATGTAGAAAGGTGATGAAATGAAAGCGATTCAAGTGAATCAATACGCCAATGTTTATGACAACTTAGAAGTGGTTAATATTAAACGACCGACTCCGAGTTACTCTGAAGTGTTAGTGAAAGTTGAGTCAGCGTCACTTTTTCCTAGCGATGATTTAATTTTAAATAATAACTACGTAGAAAAACGAGCATTACCTTTTATAGGGGGCTCAATTGGTGTGGGCACGGTGGTTGAAAGTGGCGGCGGTTTTTTTGCAAATAGGTTATTAAATAAAAAAGTGTATTTTGTTCCAGGTAGCTCGCGCTCGGGCACGTGGGCTGAATATGCATTGGCAGATGGAAAAACAAGCCTTGCAGTAGGCAAAAGCAATCCTGAGCACTACATTAATTTTGGAAACAGCTTAACGGCCGTTGCTTTGGTAAACGATGCCATAAAGCAAGGTCATAAATCCATGGTAGTGAATGCCGCGGCAGGTAATGTAGGGCGTTTAATTAACTATTATGCAAAGCTTAAAAATATTAACGTAATTAACGTGGTAAGAACTGAACAGCAACAAGCGCTATTAAAAAATATGGGGGCGGCAACGGTTATTCTTGAGAGTGATAAACGCTTTGATCTTAAATTAATAGCCCTTGCGAAACAGTTAAATGCCACTTATGCCATTGATTCTGTGTCTGGCATTCAGTTAAGTGGATTGCTTAAAAACTTGCCTAACTCCTCCGATGTAAGTGTTATTGGTAATTTATCTGGTGACGAAGCTAAAGTGAACGTGATGCAAGATGTCATCGCAAAGGGTCATACGATTCAGGGCTTTGCGATTGCTGACTACCTTGCAAAACAGTCCACTTTCAAATTGCTAAGTTTATTGAGAAATGCCAAGCGTCTTCATAACCAGTACTCTGAACAATTTACTTTAGGACAGTCTCTCTCTTTAGAGCAAGCTTCAACAAATATGAGTGTGTTGTTTAAAAATAGCACGGCCAGTTTATCAATTATTAAACCTCATAAATAAAAATTAAAAATGAATCGAAACCACCAAGGGGAATAAAAATGTATCAATTAAAAGAACGATTTGGTAATACCGCGCTGATTACAGGGGCATCTGCTGGAATAGGCAAAGCTTTCTCTTATGCATTAGCCAAAGAAGGCATGAATTTAATATTGGTGGCCAGAAGGGCTGAAGCTTTACAGCAGATTGCTGAAGACTTGCAGCAACAGTTTGGAGTAGCAGTACAAGTATTGCCACAAGACCTACAAGAAAAAAATGCGGCAAAAACCATTCAATCAAACATTAAGTGGCCGGTGGATGTATTGATAAACAATGCAGGCTTTGGAAGCTACGGTCGTTTTCAAGACTTGGATGTCAGTATTGAAGAAAATATGGTGGATCTTAATTGTAAGCTTACCGTTTCACTGACTCATGCACTGCTACCGAGTATGTTAGAGCGCAAAAAAGGCGGCATTATCTTTTTGTCGAGTATGGTGGGCCACATGCCGGCCCCCTATATGGCCACGTACTCGGCCACTAAAGCATTTGATCGCTTTTTTGCGCTGAGCCTGGCTGGTGAATTGAAAAATACCAATATTGCAGTTTTGTCGTTACACCCTGGGGATACTGTTAGTGAATTCAGAGAGCAAGCCCATTTTGATAAGGCGCTTCCGGGCAGGCCACGCACGGTAGAAAATGTGGTGCATACCGCATTAAGCAATTTAGGCAAGAGACCTTCTGCCATTGATGGTTTAGGTAATCGAATATTCGGCTTCATTACCCGAATTTGGCCTGAAAAACGAGTGGTTAATTTCACCTCAAAAATATGGAAACCCTAAGTGAGCGCTGTTGCCTATCAGCCGATATATTAAAAAGCTTAAATAGTTAATATTGATAGGCAGAGGGTAATTTAACTCTATGAGGCAAGGCTATCATTTTTTAAAAGAGGCTTTATTGACAGAAAATACTACTGAAAAGTATATTCATTATCAAAATAAATATAGACGTTGGATTTAGACATGTCATGTTGCGCAGTATATAGGTTCATATCACGCCATAGCGCCCTATGCTGGCATGATATGCCTCTGTAGGGCTGCATCATAATTGGTTAAATTAATGGCATAATTATGACTCTAAGTGGTTGCTTCTTTAACTGCCTAACTAGAAAAGAGAATGTTTATGGCCAACCTTTCAAATTGCCAGTGTTCATGTGGCGAAACTCGCTTCAGTATTGTAGGCCCTCCATTATTAAGGGCATATTGCCACTGCAATATTTGTCAAAGTTTCAATCAAGCCCCTTTTGCTGACATCACCTTGTTTCACACTAAAAATGTAATAAAACCCGCAGATAATCACATACAATTTAAGTCCCATAAATTCCCTCCTGTATTGAAAAGAGGGCATTGTAGTCACTGTGGTGATGGGGCCATTGAATATTTAAATGTTCCTGTCATGCCGGAAGTGGTCATTGTGCCCAGTGCAATGATTCAGGATAAGGCATTCACGCCTAAGCCTTGCTTGCATATGTTTTATGATAAAAGAGTGAATGATATTCAAGATAGTTTACCCAAACACTCGGGATACCTTAAAAGTGAACTGGCGTTCGGGCAGAAGGTGCTAATGGCTTTGCTTTCTAAAAATAAAAAGGCATAACAATGAGAAAACGATACTTATTCCCCGCCATGGGAATTGTGGTAATATTTTACTGGGTGGCTGACTTGTTATTAGATGCAGGCCAATTCAAAGAGATTACGCCGCATTTCTCCGGCAGTTGCCAAGTCATAAAAGGGGTGGTGGGGGCGGAGGACATCAGTTTTTTGCCTAGCCAAAATACAGCATTGATATCCGCTTATGACCGTCGTGAAAACAATAAAGAAAAAAATGCCGGTATTTTTAGTTACGACTTAACCACTCAGCGCATAACCAAATTATCGCCGTTATTGGATGACTTTTCGCCCCATGGCATTAGCATTTATAAAATGCCAAATGGGGCTGTGCGAGTATTTGTAATTAATCACGCCAACAAGGCTCATCAAATTAATGTATTTGATTTGGTGAATGGCGCCTTGGTTTTAAAAGACACCATTGTATCTAAGCATTTAATATCGCCCAATGATTTGGTCGCAGTGGGGCCAAACCAATTTTATGTGACCAACGATCATAAGTTCAGAAACGAAATAATGCGCACCTTTGAAGATTACCTGCGTTTGAATGTGGCCAATGTGGTGTTTTATGATGGTGAGAAATTTAAAGAAGTTATCTCAGGCATTGGTTATGCCAATGGCATTAACGTGAGCCAAGACGGGACGCTCTTGTATGTGAATTCCGTCACCGCCCAAAGCACGTTTATTTATCAGCGTAATTCACAAAATCATGAATTATCGTTTCAAGAAAAAGTAAATACAAATAGCGGCGTTGATAATATTGAGTTAGATGAGCAAGGTAATATCTGGATGGGCTCACACCCGCAGTTATTGAAGTTTGCACAACATGCCAAAGATGAAAATGTTTTATCACCGTCACAAGTGCTTAAATTAGTGAAAAAAGAAGGGAGCTATGAAGTAGAAGAAATTTATCTGGATTCAGGTTCACAACTCTCTGGCTCCAGTGTGGCGGCCATAAAGAATAATCGTATGTTAGTGGGGGCTGTATTTGATGCGAAATTACTGGACTGTACCCTACCAGAAAAAACTGAAGTAGCGGGTAGTGAGATTTAGCGAGTGCTTTTGTTGTTGTGGGTTTAGTGATGCCTGCCTGTTGTAGGGCATCACTATATGAAGGCACTTAATAACCTCTGAAGGGGTTAAAACCAATTCTCTCAGCCGCCAGCGATACGAAGTAGGTGGCTACTGCATTCTCAAATTTCAAATCACTTTTTTTGGTTCAAGACATACTTCAATTCATGGTTTAGCCCCATAAGCAGGGTGACGCACATGGCCAGTAAAACGAGTGTAAAGGGCAGGCCAACGGTGATGGCCGCGGCTTGAAGCGCCCCAAGAGCATCGGCACCGCCGCCAAACAATAAGGCACCAGCAATTAAACCTTCCATGGTGGCCCAGAATATTCTTTGAGGTACCGGTGCATCCAGCTTTCCGCCCGCGGTAATGCTGTCTACCACAAGGGAGCCAGAATCAGAGGACGTGACAAAGAAAACCAATACTAAAACAATGCCTATGAAGGACGTGATTTGAGATAGCGGCAGGTTTTCTAGCATTTGAAATAACGCTAAGGATACGTCCGTTAGGCCAGTTGATAACTGGCCAATGTTGTTTTGAATTTGTGTTAAGCCAGCATCCCCAAATGCACTCATCCACACAATGGTGAGAAGGGTCGGTACGAGAAGAACAGACACCAAAAACTCTCGAACCGTTCGCCCTTTCGAAATTCTAGCGATAAACATTCCAACAAAGGGTGACCACGAAATCCACCAAGCCCAATAGAATACCGTCCAGCCGTGGTAGAATTTTTCATCCTCACGATCCATCCAATTACTAAGGGGGATGAGGTTTTCAATATAGGCCCCAGCGGTGTTAGCCACCGTTGAAAAAAACGAAAATCCATGGCCCACAATGATCACAAATATCAGTAATAACAAAGCAATGGCCATATTAATGTTACTGAGTATTTTAACCCCGCCGTTAAGCCCACGAATCACAGAAACAATGGCAATGGCGGTTACCCCAATAATAATCGCGATTTGAACATTGATGGTATTGGGTATGCCAAATAAAAAATTCAACCCAGAAGCGGCTTGCTTGGCGCCAAAGCCTAGGGACGTGGCCAAACCAAATATAGTGGCTAAAACCGCTACGATATCAATGATATTGCCAAACCAACCCCAGGTTCTATTTTTCATGATGGGGTAAAAAACCGAGCGGATGGTGAGCGGTAAATTCTTGTTATAGCTAAAAAAGGCTAATGCTAACCCAACCACTGCATATACAGCCCAGGGATGTAGCCCCCAATGGAACATAGTGGCGCCCATGGCCAGCCTTGCGGCTTCAGGTGTGTGTTTGTCTACGTTGAGTGGTGTGCCCCACCAATCGGTGTAATAAGCGGCAGGCTCGGCGACGCTCCAAAACATCAGTCCAATGCCCATGCCAGCAGCAAAGAGCATGGAAAACCACGACAGGGTGCTGAATTCGGGTTTGGCGTCTTCACCGCCTAATCGTATTTTACCTACAGGTAAAAAAATTAATGCGATGCAGAAAATCACAAAAATATTACAGGCCGTAATAAAAAACCAATCAAAGTGATTGATGGACCAGCTTTTTGCCCCATCAAATGTGCCCTTGGCCTCATTGGGGAAAATTAATGTGCCTATAACAAATAAGAAAACCACCAAGGCGGATACCACAAATACAGGGTTATGAGCATCCATTCCCCATCGGCGAATATTATTTTGGCCTATCTTGTACTCTGTTTCATACGTATCTGACATTTTGCCCTCTGTGAATTTAGAAAAAGGTTACAAATGAGTGGATGCAGAAGACATTACAAGAGGGGAGAGCATGCTCCTCTGAGCCATCCAAGCCAAGTCAAGCGATTGGAGTGGATGGGCCTTGTGTTAGTAATTGTCTAGATACATTGTAGTAGCTTACCCACATAAAAGGTGTAATTAAAAGGGTATGCTGCTGTATCTTGCTAATTAGGGGTTAATTTAGGTGTGCTGAACTATGTGTCTGTTTTATTGAAGCAGGTTCAGGCTTAGCTAAGCGGCTGCCGTAGACACCACCGTGCAGCCATTCTTTTTGGGTATGACGAAGTTTAAGCTTGTTGTTGGCTTTACATATTAACGTTGATGGCGCCAGAATACTCATTTCCATCTAATGCGATAAAAGTAAAACTCGCTTCGAGCTTTTCCGCCGTGTAAGTGGTGACAATAACGTCTCCTGAAAGAGCATTAATAACTTCTGCCGCTAATTCCCGAGACTCAATATCGATATTAGCGCCGTCAAAAATTTTGAAATCCCCCATCGACTCATTATTAACACTTAGATCTATCAGTATATAGCCATCTAAGTAAGGTGCAGCAATGTGGTTATAGATATTGTCTGTTTCTCGATATGCGCATACATTTTCACTTATGGATAAATCCGAAATATTACTTGAGCGAATTGAGATGCTGCCAGAGTTAAAGGAAGTCGCATCGCTTATCTTTTCTAGTTTCATTCCTTGAAGGGAAGCGTGGACACCTGACGAATATATCAATTGGGATGAATTAACTATTTCAAAAAGATAATTGCCTGCTTCTCCTATAAATTCGCCTTCTTTAGGAATCGTATAGGGGGCATCCTCATCGCAATTTTCGATTGTGATACTATTTCCATTTTGGCGAACTAAAAATAGATGGTTATTAAGTTCAGACTGCCAAGTTCCCGATAACGCTTCGCTGCCTGAATGACTACTCCCTCCACATGCAGTCAATAGTAGTAAAGGGATCAATAGTATCGCTAAATTTGTAATTTTCATTTCAATTCCATTTGAAGCTAACCTTAGAAAACCGGCGCTTAGCTGCTTGATTTATTGTGTTGGTACTCGCTATATGCTCAGTTTCATTTCCATAAGACATGGCTCAAAGCCCGTTTTCTCATAGGCTTTTATAGCCGACTGGTTTTGGCTATATACATCCAGGTAGCAGTCGGTAATACCTCTGCTCTTGCTCCATTTGATAAGGTGCTCCATAACCTTCTGGTTTATGGCCTTGCCTCTATACTCAGGACAGACATACATAAACCCAAAATAGGAATGTTTATCATGGTTAAGTGCGACTTTCGATTCACTGATTTTTGCATACCCAGTAGCGACGATTTTGCCAGAGTCCTCCACGACGATTAGACAGGCGTTTTTGCTTGATATTAGATCACCCAAGTCATAGTAATAAGTTTTCTCAGTTTTAATTGATGAGTTGAACGGCTTTTCGGCCTCAATTACGTACTGCTCTAATTCGAGTAACGCTGGAATATCGCCTAGATTGGCTTCACGGATGTTCAAATTTAAATACTCCACTGTAGAGAGGTGACAATAGCATTGGGCATTGAGATACCTTTAAGTTATTTAAAGGTATTTACTTTATAGGGTAAGCTCTTTCCGGCGACCAACGGGAACGTACTTGAGCCGCTTATTAATTATTATTTGGCTTCTTACGAATAAACAAATAGGGTGGCTTGCTATCTTTACAGTTAGATATGACATATGGGTAGCACATATCTGCTATCTTGTACCCTTTTTGTATTACATCTTTTTTAAGATTTATTGATAGGCTGTAACACTGCCTTGTTCCTCCCTGCCAATTGTATATATAATATTTTTGACAAGGGTCGTCTGAATTTACAGGTCTTTTGTCATATACAAAAATAGCGTGATCTTCCAAACCTTGCCTTTTAAATTCTTTGATTAGTGCCTGCATTCCTAATTGTGGGCCAGTGATTCCCCAAGGGAGGTATCGATCATCTCCTTCAAGATTTTGGTCGCTTATATGCACATTTATGAATTGTAGATCAGCTCGGCGGGCATTTGAAAATGGATAGTAGCCTTTCTTCTCCTTGAACATTTCCACTGTTTTTTCGATCCTTTTTAAACCTTTAATACGCTCTAGGTCGTTAGAACTATACAGTACTTCACCAAAAACAGAGTTGACTCCAATAAAACTCGAAATAGAAACGAAAATAATAATCAAAATTCTCATAACTGATTTTTCCTCAACTCAAACAGCTTGGTATTGAAAATTAACGCCGCCGACTCAGGCTAAAATCTAGTGCACAAATTTGTTATGAGGCTACTTTAAAATTATTATGCTTTTATAGTTGTTATAGCGGGAAACCACTGTAATTATAGTGGCTGGATACTATGATATGATATCTTTCACCATCGTACATATAATAATTCATATGACCCTCAGCCCATCCAGAATTATTATGAACTACAATATTTTTATAGCTTTCATTTTTAGTACTAGTTTCTTCATCTAAAGCAACGGCTTCAGGAATTTTTGCCGGACCTCGATACTCCCCTCCAAACCTACCAATAACTCTATACCCTTTGTTTTCTCTCGTGATCAAAACCATATCACAATTTTTATTACAGCCATTGCCAACTAATAGAACCTCAGATAGATTATCAGAATTCAAATCCTCGATTTCACCCGAATAATACTTATCTTCACCTCTCTTTAGAAACAGCTCAATTTCCTCAACACTTTCAAAATATTGATTATAACAAAGCTCTTTTTCTAAAATGTCAAAACAACCTTTTGAAAAAGCCATTGATGGAAGTATCATTAATATCAGAAGTAATCTGTACATTGTGTACCTCATATTTTCATAACGCCCTATATAAACTGCGCGAAGCGTCAGGCGACCGCAGGGCGCGTATTTAA
>OJBI01000025.1_pt1 | contig 72698 bp, 65 predicted proteins | sample 1590541 | NCBI WGS metagenome assembly OJBI01 (sample SAMN05416871, study PRJEB24817) | seawater metagenome | isolation source: Sea water | place: Canada:Atlantic | collected 2013-11 | reverse complement strand
TGGCTCCTCAACCTGGACTTGAACCAGGGACAAACGGATTAACAGTCCGTTGCTCTACCAACTGAGCTATTGAGGAATTGTTTTGAAAGCCGCTATTGGCTAACGGGGCGGAATATTAAAGCTCACTTGTCGGACTGTCAACACAAAATTTATAAAAAAATCATTTTATTGTTCGTTTGCTTAAATTGCAGCCATTGTTGGTAACTTTTCTGCAAGTTCCGTAGAAAAATTGCTCAGTATAGGTTTTGAAGTATAAAACCATTAGTTATCCACTTAATCTGTGGATAACTGTGTGAGTTAAAGTGTAAATTTAGGTAACCTAAACCGTAGAATGCGGCTTGTAGTAATATCAAGTATTTCTTCGAGTTTCTTATAACTCTATATATAACAATGTGTTGGTTGATGTTTATCTGCTTTGTGAATATGGTCGTGTGTTTTTTGTGCAAGAGTGATATTTCGCACATTTTTCTGTGAATTTCTACGAAACGTTAGGTAGCTTAATTTGTAGCCAAAGTGCATTTTAGCACCTATATGACTTTATTTAGCGAAATAAAATATTTCCATAGCGAGTCGAATCATGATCTTTTACAATGACAAATTGCATTCTATTTATTTCAATATTTGAAAGTATTAATGACCAAACCAATAAAAAATCGCCAAATTAATCTTCTTGAAGATCCCGTAGCACTAACTTTGAAGAATATGACCGTTCCGATGATATATGGAATGATTCTATTAATGACCTTCAATCTTGTTGATACGTTTTTTGTTGGAATGCTGGGGACACAACCATTAGCCGCCATTAGCTTTACCTTTCCTATTACATTTACGGTTATCAGCTTAACGATAGGCTTAGGTATTGGTACTTCTGCAGTGATTGCTAAAGCTCTCGGTAAAGGGGATAAAGAGTCAGCTAAAAACCTAGCAACGGGAGCGCTATATTTAACTGCAATTATTGTGGCTGTTTTAGCAGTAATAGGTTATTTCCTTATTGATTATACTTTCTTGCTACTAGGTGCTAGCGAAGCTCTGTTGCCACTTATTCATCAATATATGGATATTTGGTTTCTTGGTTGTATTTGTTTAATTGGCCCTATGATCGGTAATGCAGTTTTACGTGCATCAGGTGATACGAAAACACCAAGTTTAATTATGGGGAGTGCAGGCCTGATTAATGCTATTTTAGATCCAATACTTATTTTTGGCTTTGGTCCCATTCCAGCAATGGGAATACAAGGCGCTGCAATTGCGACCTCAGTTTCATGGGTGTTTGGTTTAGGTTATGTACTTTATATTTTAGGTGTAAAACGTGGCTTAATTCATACTCATTTAATTTCATTTAGGGACTTTGTTAGCTCTTCTCGTGGTATTTTGCATATTGGTTTGCCTGCTGCAGGAGCTAATATGCTAACGCCAGTTGCAGCCGCTGTATTAACCGCAATTGTTGCAGAATACGGTGAGTCAGCAGTTGCCGCCTTTGGTGTTGGTTCAAGGTTGGAATCAATTGCATGTTTAGTCGTATTAGCACTGTCAATGACTTTACCACCGTTTATTAGCCAAAACTTCGGCGCCGGTAATATGAAGCGTGTTGCTGATGGTTATAAAACGTCCATTAAATTTGTCTTGGCCTGGCAAGTATTAATTTATGCTGTAATGGTTTTAGCAGCGCCATTAATTGCCCAGGCCTTCTCTAAAGAACAAGCAGTAGCCGATATTATAAAGTTATTTATTTGGATTTTACCTTTAGGTTATGGTTTACAAGGGGTTATTATTTTAACTAACTCGTCATTTAATGCGCTTCATAAGCCTATGGTTGCACTTGCCTTGAGTATTGTGCGTTTATTTGTTTGTTATGTACCGTTAGCCTACGTCGGCAGTTTGTGGTTCGGATTAGAAGGCTTTTTTATTGGAGCATTATTAGGAAATGTTGTAATGGCGATGATTTCATATCACTTGTTTAACAAGCAATGTCAAAACGACCGAGCAACAACGGAGGTTATTGCTTGATGAAAGCGTTAAAAATACATTCAGATTATATTCCTAGTGGCGACCAACCAACAGCTATTGCTAAATTACTTGATGGCATTGAATCAGGGCTCGCTCACCAAACCTTGTTAGGTGTTACTGGCTCGGGTAAAACCTATACGGTTGCAAACGTAATTGAGAAGTTAAATCGCCCAACTATGATGCTAGCGCCTAATAAAACACTTGCAGCGCAATTGTATGGTGAAATGAAGGAGTTCTTTCCCGAGAATGCTGTTGAATACTTTGTTTCTTATTATGATTATTATCAGCCCGAAGCCTACGTTCCAACAACCGATACTTTTATTGAAAAAGATGCCTCGGTAAACGAGCATATTGAGCAAATGCGCTTGTCAGCAACTAAAGCCTTGTTAGAGCGACGAGACGTTATTATTGTTGCGTCAGTGTCAGCCATTTACGGTTTGGGTGATCCTGATTCTTATTTAAAAATGATGTTGCACATTAGTGTTGGCGATATTATTAATCAGCGCGACATTTTAAGGCGATTAGCAGAACTACAATACACTCGAAATGATGTCGCGTTTCAACGTGCAACATATAGGGTGCGCGGCGATGTCATTGATATTTTCCCCGCTGAATCAGACCGCATGGCGTTGCGGGTAGAACTATTTGATGAGGAAATAGAACGCATTAGTGTTTTCGACCCATTAACTGGCGAGGTGGAGCGCACTGTTGCTCGAGTAACTGTTTATCCGAAAACGCATTATGCTACACCACGAGAAAAAATATTAGCAGCCGTTGATAATATTAAAATCGAATTAAAAGAAAGATCAGCACAACTAAAAGATAACAATAAGTTAGTTGAAGAGCAGCGTATTGTGCAGCGCACACAGTTTGACATTGAGATGATGACAGAACTTGGTTACTGCTCAGGCATCGAAAACTATTCCCGCTATTTATCCGGCCGAGCTTCAGGTGAAGCGCCACCAACCTTATTTGATTATTTACCTAACGACGGTTTATTGATTATCGATGAATCACATGTCACTGTGCCGCAAATTGGTGCTATGTATAAAGGCGACCGCTCTCGAAAAGAAAATTTAGTTGAGTATGGCTTTAGGTTGCCGTCTGCACTTGATAATCGTCCGATGAAGTTTGATGAATTTGAAGCCTTAGCGCCACAAACTATTTATGTTTCTGCGACTCCGAGTAATTACGAAATTGAAAAGTCAGCAGGAGAAATTGCCGAACAAGTCGTAAGACCGACAGGGTTACTAGACCCACAAATTGAAGTACGCCCAGTTGACACACAAGTTGATGATTTACTATCAGAAATTCGAAAGCGAGTTGCGATAGGTGAACGAGTATTAGCAACAACACTTACCAAACGTATGGCGGAAGATTTAACAGATTACTTAGATGAACATCAAGTTAAGACTCGTTATTTACATTCTGATGTTGATACTGTCGAACGCGTTGAAATAATTCGTGATTTTCGCTTAGGTAAGTTTGATGTATTGGTTGGTATTAACCTACTTCGTGAGGGCTTAGACATGCCAGAAGTATCTTTAGTCGCAATTTTAGATGCAGATAAAGAAGGTTTTTTACGCTCTGAACGTTCACTTATTCAAACCATTGGCCGAGCTGCACGTAATATTAATGGTCGTGCTATTTTGTACGCTGACCGAATAACAGGTTCAATGCGCAAGGCGATAGATGAAACAGAACGACGCCGTGCTAAGCAGCATCAACATAATCTTGATAATAATATAACTCCTAAAGGTGTGAAGCGTATTATTGCTGATGTTATGGATATTGATGGCGGCAAAGAGCGAGCGGCCTACGCAGCAAAAGTTGCTGAGCCTGAAGCTAAATATGCGACATTAACAACGAAAGAAATTGATGATAAAGTTAATGAATTAGAAGGGCTTATGTTTACTCACGCTCAAAACCTTGAGTTTGAACTAGCGGCGTCTGTTCGAGATGAAATTAAGCAGTTACGTGATCAACAACTGACAACGTAATGTAAAGTTGTATTTTAAATAATATCTACAGTGGTGTTTAAATACATCTAACACTTTTTAACGTTTCCATGCCGTTAAGCAGTCAACAAGTGTTAGGCGTTATCAATTCGGCAGATGTTTGTTATTACTTTATTTCAAACATCATGTATTGATTAATTATATTAGCAACATCATCGGTATTGCAGTGTTTTAAATGGCTAACGTCGTTAATAATTTTATCTTGAATATCAACAGGAAATAACATCAACTGCTCTAAATATAAATGAGCGTGAGTGTCGTTATTGCTATTAATTAACTCTATTAAGCGATTCGCATGGTTTTTCCAAATTGCACTCATACAAGCATCCTCATAAATTATTAAGCGCCCAATTGTAGTAATCAGGCTATGTTATGGCGGCAGCGGTGCAGCACACCATAACTTAAGTTTAGAGTATGTGGGGCGGATTTTTATACATAATGGTAATTAAAAAAAGGTATTGGTAATGAAGCAATCTAATGCCGAAACATGTCATGACAATTGCCACACTTTTTTTAACTTTTTATTTCAAATTTTTCTAATCGATACAAAAATGCTTTGTATGACATATTTAGATACTTAGCTGCTTTTGTTTTGTTGCCATTATTTAGTTGCAATGTTTTTGACAAACAGTTTCGCTCGAATTGGTGCCAGCAAAACCCTTGCTCAGGTAATGTGATAGCGGGAATATCTTGTTGACTATCTGTATGGTTATTGGTGGTAAAGTTTTGTGTTAACTCACTCTCATCATCGAGTAGAACAAACCGTTCAATGCGATTCGAAAGCTCTCGAACATTTCCCGGCCAGTGGTACTCTAAAAGTTGGCGATATAGGTCGTTTGACAAATTAGGCGCCTGACATTTATATTGTTTGGCATGCTGAGCAATAAAATGATCGGCCAATATTGCAATATCTTGTTGGCGCTCGCGCAGCGGTGGCATATCTATCGGCACAACATTTAAGCGGTAAAATAGGTCTTCACGAAAATTACCATTGCTTACTTCATGTTGTAGATTTCTATGTGTTGCGGCTATTACTCTAATATCAAGCTTTATTTCTTCATTACTGCCTAAGCGAGTAATGGTACCTTCTTGCAAAAAACGCAGTAAATGGGCTTGCAAACTGGCACTTAACTCGCCAATTTCATCAAGGAATATAGTGCCTTTATCGGCGGCTTCAAAGCGTCCTATTTTTAAGGTGTTGGCACCAGTGAAAGCACCTTTTTCTGCACCAAATAGTTCAGCTTCCGCGATTGACTCTGCAATAGCACCACAATTTATTGCAATAAACTTTTCATGTTTTCGTTCAGACTTTTCATGTAAAGCACGTGCGGCAAGTTCTTTACCGGTTCCGCTTTCACCAAGAATAAGCACTGTCGCGTTTGTTGCAGATACTTTATCTATACGTTGATAAACTTTCTGCATACATGGCGCTTTGCCAATAATGCTGACTAATTTATTTTGCTCAGAGAGTTTTGCAGAAAGCTCTTTATTCTGGCCTCGCAAATTTTTAGCTTTCAGAGCTTTTTCAATGGTGAGCAATAACTCTTGGCGCTTAAATGGCTTAGGAATGTAATCATCAGCACCTTGCTGAAGCGCTTGAACGGCGTGGTTAATCGTGCCGTAGGCTGTCGCAATTACAAAGCCTATTTCTGGAACATTTTTCCGGCAATAGTTAAGTAAATCTATACCTGATAACTCTGCTAGCTTCCAATCAGAAAACACTACATCAATAGCGGTTTTCTTGATGGTTAAAATGGCATTTTCGACACAATCAGCCTGCAATACACTAAAGCCACTGGCGCTAAGAATATCGCAAATAAGTTCCCGTTGATCTGGCTCGTCTTCAACAACTAAAATCGTGTTGATGTCAGTCATACATTTTCCTTAATGGTAAATTTCGCCGTGGCTATACAACCTTTATTCTTGGCATTTTCTAAGGTAAGTTGCCCTTGGTAATGCAGTGAAATAATACGATTGGCGATATAAAGCCCCATACCGGCACCTTCAGGCTTAGTTGAAATATGTGGTTGAAATAGCTTGTTTTTAATTGAGTCGGCAAGACCAACGCCTTGATCTTCAACGGTAAATAACAATTGCCGTTTCGCTGATAATTCTGCAGAAATATTAACCTCCGCTTTGTCAGGGTTGGCATCACATGCATTGTAAATGAGTGTATGACAAATGCTGCGAATTTCAGACTCTGCCGCTAACAGTTCAATACCAGGAGCAATATTAACATTAAATTTTTGCTCTTTATTTTGACAAGACTTAAATTCTAATATGATGTCTTGTACCACCGCTAACAATGGCACTTTGTCGTTTCGGTTGATGCCTGTGGTGGTCAAGGTTAATAGTGCTTTGATATTGCTATCAATGTGGCTAATTTTATTTTGTACGGTGCTAGCTAGATGTTGCCGCTGCTGTTGAGGTAACTCGTCATCTGCTAGTTGCTCAATTGACAAACCTATTGTATGAATTGGGTTTCTAAGGGCATGTGCTAAACCACGGCTAACTTCCCCTAGCTCTGCCAAGTGGGCTATTTCACTATGGTGTTTAGCTGCTTGTGTTAGTTCATTCAAGCGCTTCACCATATCATTAAAGTGTGTAATAGTTTGGCGAATTTCATTAACACCACTTTCGGTCACTTGATGATTGTAATGACCTTGAGCAAGCTTTTTAAAGCCAATACTTAAATTTTTTAATGGTTTATTAAATTGTACGCTTAACCAATAGGCGATGATTAGTGCAAAGGTACCACAAGCAATGAGCACCCATTGGATATAATTAATAAGCTGACTTGTTTCACTATGCTCTGTAGTTGACTTTTGACCTATCCAGCGTTCACTAATTACTTCAGGTGAGCTAACAAAAATAGCAACATCATTATCCTCATTGAAAGTGACTTTGTTATTATTATGGATTTTTTCAACTAAGGATTTAAGCTCACGTTTAATGACATTTCGGTCATCGCTTGCACTTTTCTCAGTTGCGGTATTATTTGTTTGTGAATGTTTTAAGTTGTTATTAGTCGTACTATCATTAGGTTTATTTTGTTGATATGCGGAACTTTCATTATTGTCCACTGTTATGGTGATTGTGTTGTCGCTTTTATTTATGAAGCTAACTTCCGGTGCCATTTCTTCAATAAGTTCAGTAAGTTCTTCTTCACTCTTAAATGGCGCATGTGGTACATCGCTTTCTCGAATTATTTTGTGGCGAATGACTTTATTACTTTTACTTGTTTGGTCAAACTCTTCGAAAGCAAGTTCGATTACTTGCTCGCTTAAAAACTTAGCTTTAGTGTTGACCTCGTTTGCTAAGTTATCTTGAATCCAATGCACCAGAAATAGCTGGCTAATGGTGAGCAGAACAATCAATCCGCCAACTAAACTGAATAAATAACTTCTTAAAGACATATTTTATACTTAATTATTTTTAAACAATTGCAATGTATATAACAAGTATAATGCCAATTTCTTAGCTTCATTAAAAGCAATTAAAACAATAGCTTATTTTTATTTTCCGATGATTAGTTTTGATAGCACAAGAAATATCCTGATATCAGGAATATTGTGTCCCTATATCAGGTTATTTAACTCTCTACTAAACTGCGATTTTTACAACGAAATAGTTTAATAGATTGATAATTATATGAAATTTATTGTTGGTATATTTTTAGCTGTTATTAGTGACCAAGTGATATTAAATCGCACTAATGACATAACAGATAATCAATAAGGAAATATCAAATGACACTACTTAGCAAAATAGGTTTTGAAAGTAAGAAAGTTAATAAAATAGCAGCAGCAATTGTTCTTTCATTAGGTGGTGCTATTAGCAGTATGTCTGCTTTAGCAATGGCTACCGATAACAATATTCACACAAAAGTGCGCGAAATTTCCATAGAAGCCGAGCACGGTAAGAATGTTAAACTTTTCGTTGATAACAATGGAGAAATGGTCAATGTTTCTATTCCGCATTCAGCGTTATCTGATGAATCTCAGTTAACTGAGTATTTACAAGATATTCCTGAAGATGTGCGTGAAAAGCTTCTTAAAGAGTTATCTAACTTAAGTGATAACCTCTATGTCATGTCTAATGAAAACGGGAGTGGCGAAGAAATGCGCTGGGTAACCAGTGGTGACAGTGAAAATGTCATTATCATAGAGCGCGACGGTGATCATGATATTGATATTGAAAAGCATATCATTAAAGAATTTGTTGCTGATGGTGAGCATCAGGTATTCAAGTTTTCACATGGTGGCGAAATGAAAGCCTCTGCCATCGTAAGCATGCTTGAACATGGAAAATTTAGCGCTGAAGAGTTAAATAAAATTCAACAAGCGTTGGATGCTAAAAGGTAGTTGGCAGCTTAATGTTAATTTATAAAGCCAGCATAAGCTGGCTTTATTATTGGTTTAAATTGAATGTTTATACGCCGTTATAAATTAACGTTAGGCTACAAAAGAGCTTCAATATCAGACTTTAACTGTTCAGGTTTTGTGGTTGGGCTATAGCGTTTAACAACTTCTCCATCACGGTTTATTAAAAACTTAGTGAAGTTCCATTTTATCCGTTTGCTGCCTAAGATACCTGGCGCTTGTTGCTTTAAGTGCTTGTACAAAGGATGCGAATGTTCACCGTTGACTTCTATTTTGCTAAATAGCTCAAATGAAATGTTAAAATTTAAATCACAGAATTGCTTAATTTCAGTATTGTCGCCTTTTTCCTGCTTACCAAATTGATTACAAGGAAAGGCAAGTACTTCAAAACCTTTGTCTTTATATTGTTGATAAAGGCTTTCTAGGCCTTGATATTGCGGGGTAAAACCACAGGCACTTGCAGTGTTCACAATTAGTAGTGCTTTTCCTTTATATTTTTCAAAATCAATGGCTTCGTTTTTATAGTTATCTGCGCCGAAGGTGTAAATTTTAGAGTGCATGCTTTTCAACTGGTCGGATCAATATTATTGACAGCATAAGGGAATTGCTCAATATTGACAAGAATCACATTCAGGATTGGATTTTTGAGAGGAATAAATTAAGTCAGATAAAGCTTTAGTAGAATTTATCTGACTTAATTAAAGTCAGTTGGTCATTTATAGCCGGGTAAGTAAACTGGAAGTATCCCAGCGATTGCCACCACTTTTTTGTACGTCAGCATAGAATTGATCAACTAAGGCTGTTAACGGTAATGTTGAACCGTTATTTTTTGCTTCAGTTAGTGCGATGTCGAGATCTTTACGCATCCAATCAACGGCAAAACCAAAGTCATACTCACCATTGATCATACTCTTATGACGGTTATCCATTTGCCATGAACCAGCAGCTCCTTGACTAATAACCTCAATAACCTGTTCACAGTCAAGACCTGCATTTTTCCCAAAATGTAAAGCTTCAGCTAAACCCTGAACAACACCAGCAATACAGATTTGATTCATCATTTTTGCTAGCTGACCACTGCCAATCGGTCCTAGTAGTTTGCTAAATTTTGAATATGACTGGATAACTGATTCTATGGTTTGATAGGATGATTGTTCTCCGCCAACCATAATAGATAGCTGGCCGTTAACAGCACCAGCTTCACCACCTGAAACCGGAGCATCTAAAAAGCCTAAGCCAATAGATTTTGCTTGTTGTGCTAACTCACGCGCGACCGAAGCAGAGGCCGTGGTATGATCAACAAGGATTGCATCGGCTTTCATTCCTGAAAATGCGCCGTTGGCACCTAAAATAACTTGTTTTAGATCTTTATCGTTTCCAACACAAACAAATACTATATCACTATCTTTAACCGCTTTTGCTGGCGTAGCAGCCATTGTACCACCATATTTTTCAACCCAAGCCGTAGCTTTTTGCTGAGTGCGGTTATAAACGGTTACTTGGTAACCAGAGTTTTGTAAATGTCCAGCCATAGGGAAACCCATAACGCCTAAACCAATAAATGATACTTTTTTCATGTTGTTAAAACTTACTACGATTAAAGTTGCTAATGTTTATAACATATCTTTAGTCGCAATAATTAGCTATTTAACTACAAGATTATATTTTATAACTGTGTTGATTTTTATTTCAGCAATATCGCCATTTCGCCTCTCAGTGTATTTATTCTATACTGATTAAAACCTCCAAGGATGGCTAACTTCTGAGTATTATTATGCAATATCGCTACCTTGTTATTTTTATTGTTCTACTTTCTTTTCCCGTGCGAGCAACTCAGGTTACTGTGAAATTAGTTATTCCTGGCCCTAGTACTCCCTTTAAAGTTAGAAACCCATTTGTTGAAAAGTTGCTGAAGATTATTTTTGCTAAACAAAATATCAACCTTAAGCTTGAATACGCAAAAGAAAATATTAGTCAGGGCAGAGCATTAAAGGAGCTTAATAATAGTGGCGTGATTGATTTAACTTGGAGTGTTACAACACACGAACGGGAGCAATCATTGCTGCCTATTCGTATTCCGCTATATCAAGGATTTATTGGCTGGCGTGTTTTTATAATTCATAAAGATAATCAACCAACATTTGATAAAGTAAACAGTGTAAGCGGCTTAGGGGAATTACTGGCAATACAACGCTTTGATTGGCCAGATCATCAAATTTTTGTCGAGAATAATTTGGATGTTGATGGTAGTTTGCCTTTTGCGCAAATGTATAAAGCGATTGAAAATGGCTTGGCAGATTACTTTCCTCGTTCTGTATTGGAAGTAACTAGGGAGCTTAATGCTTTGCAGTCTGAACAATTAGTGGTTGAAAACACACTGTTGTTAAAGTATCCAGCATCTTATTATTTTTTTGTAGGTAAAAATAACCACGAATTAGCTAAAACAATAACAAAAGGTTTTGAATTAGTTCTAGCCGACGGTAGTTACCAAATACTATTTCAGGAGAGTTTTGGTAATGCGCTTAAAGCTTTAAACTTAAAGCAAAGAAAAGTGATACATCTACAGAGCTCACTGATGCCGAATCAGTGAACTCTTATATGAAACATGTTTGCTATTTATTAATGTATTCAAATAAGGCTTTTAATATTTGCATTTTTTCAGTGTTGTTTTCGTACTCAAATGCTAAATTTTCTAATTTGATCATAAACTCGTCAGCACTTAGTAAACCATCTGAACCATACTGAATACGATTTTGGCAATGTGCTTGCCACTTTTGTTGCTCGCTATCGGTAAGTGTTAAGGGAAAATTTCTTGCTCGGTATCTAAATAGTAAAGTAGCTAGCCTTTTATCCTGAAATTGAAATGGGTGTGTAGCTAATTGCTCAGGGGGCAACTGGTGTAAAATTTCCATTTGTGCCTTATCACTATGAGAGAAAAAATTGCCGCCATAAAGCGCAAATTCAGCATCAATATTGTCATCATCAAAGTCACTATTTGTAAATACATCGGTGAGCTTATCTCTTAATTCGCCAAATTCTTTAAGTTTTTTTAAATTACTAAGGCAAAGTTCTCGAGGAATATCTAATCGATGTGCATTCTCTGGTAGTAGCGTTTTGGCAGGTGCAACAACCGGACACTTATTTAAATGGATTAACTTAATAGGTATTGGTAGTTCATCTTCAGATAATTCATCATAGCGGGTGTATAAGCGAGCTTTGATTTCTTCACTAGCGAGCTCGAATAATGGGGATGGATCTCTGGCTAAATCTACAGCAATAACGGCATTTTTATTGACAGGGTGGTAACAAACGGGCGCAAACCAGCTAGTACAACCATGAGTAGATGAAACTTTACTTGAGGTATGAACAATCGGCGTCATATTGTAAACATCAATTAGTTCAGCAACTTGCTTTTTATTCTTTAAATTAAAAATAAATTCATACAGCTTAGGTTGCTTCTCTTTAATTAATTTGGCCATCGCGATAGTCGCATATACATCACTCATTGCATCGTGGGCGGCTTCATGCTCAATACCATTGGCTTTAGTTAGCAACTCTAAGCGGAAACTTACCACTTGTTGACCATCTCGCTCTACGGTTGGCCATTCGATGCCTTCGGGTCGCAAGGCATAACAAGCACGAATCATATCGATGATGTCCCAACGGCTATTACCATTTTGCCACTCGCGTGCGTATGGATCATAAAAATTTCGATACAATAGGTAGCGAGTAACTTCGTCATCAAAACGGATGCTGTTATAACCTGCAACACAAGTATTAGGTTGTGAAAATAAACTGTGAATTCGCTCAGCAAACTCAGCTTCAGTCAAACCTTCGCGTAGTGCTTTTTGCGGTGTAATACCTGTTACTAAGCAGGCTTCTGGCTGTGGTAGGTAATCTTGTGGTGGCTGACAATAAAACATCTCTGGCTCACCAATTATGTTTAAATCTAAATCGGTGCGAATACCCGCAAACTGCGATGGTTTATCAAACTTTGGTGATACACCCCAGGTTTCATAATCGTGCCAAAGAATGGTTGCTTGGTTCAATGTAGGCTCAGTACTTTCGTTAGGCATTGTTTTTAATTTTTATATTTAACGCGAACTATATAGGCTCGCTGAAGCTTAATACCAATAGTTTATCACGACATTATCTGCTATGTAGATTAATTCATATAGTGCTTTCTTGCCTGTACAAAAAATACCACAACACTAAATGCAATTAATTCTCATTTAGTTGTTGACAATAGTTTTTATTTGTAGATAATGATAATCATTCTTATTTAGGTGCTTGTCTCTTTGGGGTTATAGCAGATGATAAGAAGTAAAAGGTTCTACAGTGATGAAGCAGTATAGACCCTATTTACGGATGAAGATGCAAACTTAAACTGAATTACTACTCCCTCCAATTTAGTAAGAATATTTAAGTTAATTGTTACAGTAAAAATTACGACGAGATTTTTACTGGTGTTATTAACCTTGCAGTTTTAATTCGTAAATAGGTTTCTATTAATCATAGAACTTAGGTTTATTTTGGTTTGAGTATGTAAGTAAGATTACGTTAATACTTAGGCCGTTTCGAATTAGGTGAACACGATGGCATATATACTTTCGTATTTACTTAATATCGTACTTCTTTAATCGTCGCCGAAAACGGTTAAAGAAGTACAAACATTACCGTTAGTTTTATATATTTGTGAGAATTGTGTGCTCGTATTTATATAAACAGCAACAGCTAAAGGTAGTGGCGGGGCAACCCGAAATTAGCACATGTTGGAATATCTAGTTAAAAGTAAAATTTCTATCGATATTTTGCTGAAAGTAAAGTTGTTGTATTTAATTGGCTTTTGCCCAGGATCTCAAGCCAAGTAAATTAATCGCGATACCAGTAAGCAAATGGTGTAAAAAGGCAAACTATTTAGACAGCACTCGCTTTATAGTTTGTATGTGTAACACCCAATGGAATGGGCGTTTTCAAGGAAGAATTTAACAAGGAGCGAGAGACGCTATAAATCGCCAATTTATAGCAAGTAGGGCCAGTTAACGCTGGCCCTTTCTTTTATAAAACAATTAAACTTCGTCGTGCTTAGTTGATTAATTCACACCGTGTTGATTTAAGTGCGTACTGTATTCTTTATCTGTACCATTAATATGGTTTATCAACCAGTTAGACAAAAAATCGCTAATTTCGTTTAACGCGTCATGGCCTTTGTCATTATATAAGTCCATAAAACCGTTCACTTGCTCAATCATTTTTTTATGTTGTTCTTTATGGGCAATAACATCAGGGAAGTCGTGCTGCTCTAACAACTGTTCTTCACGTTCAAAGTGGTATTTGGTATAGCTAATTAAGTCGTTTAACGCTTCTCGCTCATACTCTTCACTCATGGCATAATCGTAAGCCATAGTAAATTGGTTCAATAAACTAATTAGCTTCTTATGATCATTATCTAAGCTTTCAATGCCAACACTGTATTCATCTTTCCAAACCATTTCATTGCTTTTAACTGTTTTCTTATAAAACACCGGAATTAAAACTAAAACCGCAATAAGTATCCATGAAATTGGGTTAGCAATGCTTGATAAAAACCCTAGAAATATGGCGACAATAATTAACCCTATTATGGCGGCGTATATTAAAGATTTACTACGATTATTCATAAATAATACTCTTATAAAAAGTGTGGTTAAATTGTTAAGTTCACGGCAATTCTAATACGAATTGCGATCAATTCCCGTAAAACCTATTTATTTGTTGACCTTGATCAAGTTGTAAATGCATTCCAGTTTAAAACTTTTAAAACTTGATCTGCATCAGGTTTTTTCTTCGCAAAGTAATGAATAGTTGCACTACTTTATATTTGTTCTTGAGCTTAAGCATAGTGACCGTTTAATAGGTTTGGCTTAAAGGAAGAAAATTAACCTTAAGAACAAATAGTACAAACTAAAAATTTGTCTATCTATTGTCTACATTATTATAAGTATCGGAAGTAGTAGGGTAGCTGATAGAAAGTTAGATGGATAAGAAACACACACTTTTAAACATGAAGCTAGTTAATATTGTAAACGGAGATAATCCTATGAAAACGATTAAGTATAGTCTTTCAGCGCTTGGTTTAGCTATTGGTATGGCAGCTACTGGTATCAGTATGTCTGTATCAGCAGCAGAGCCTACTTTATCTGAAGCCGACTTTGAAAAAGCACAGTTACAGTACTTCCAACGTTGTGCTGGTTGTCACGGTACTTTGCGTAAAGGCGCTACAGGTAAAAACTTAGAGCCGAAAAATACCCTTAAAAAAGGTCAAAAGCGTCTAGAGAAGATTATTGCTCTAGGTACTGAAGGCGGCATGAATAACTTTGATGATTTATTCAGCAAAGAAGAAATTGCTAATATGGCAACATTTATTCAGATGACACCTCCTGTTCCACCTGAAATGTCGTTGGAGCAAATGCGCTCTCATACTAAAGAGTATGTTGCACCGAAAGACTACCCAACTAAACCATTGCATGGTTTAAACTGGAAAAACTTTTTCGTAGTTATCGAACGTGATGCAGGTACTGCAGCAATCGTAGATGGCGACACTAAAAAAGTTATCACGCATATCGATACAGGCTACGCGGTTCATGTAATCAAAGGCACTGAGCATCATAAAATTGACCACGCAAAAGATGTAGGTCGTTTCTGGTACACCATTGGTCGTGACGGTAAAGTAAACAAAATCGATTTATGGCAAACACCTGAAAAAATGCTAGTTGCTGAAACTAAAATGGCATATGACGCGCGTGATATCGCTGTTTCTGGTGATGGTAAGTACGTAGTTGCTGGTGGTTACTGGCCTGCGCATTTCGTTATCATGGATGCAGTAACGTTAAATCCACTTAAAGTTGTTTCAACTCGTGGTTACAACACTAAAGGTGAGTTTGTTAATGAAGCACGTGTAGCAGCTGTTTACACTTCTCCAAACAAATCAGAATTTACTATCGCGGTTAAAGAAACAGGTCAAATGTTACAAGTTGACTACAGTGACTTAGACAACTTAACCATTACTAGCATTGCGTCATCTGAATTCTTGCATGATGGTTTCTATGACCCAACTGGACGTTACTTCCAAATCGCTGCTAACGCGTCAAACAAAATGGTTATCGTTGACACTGAAACTGGTAAGTTAGAAGCACAAATTGATGTTGATTCTTTACCACATCCAGGTCCAGGTGCTAACTGGAATGATAAAGAGTGTGGTCCAGTTGGTGGTACAACTCACTTAGGTACTGGTTTAGTATCTGTATGGGGTAATGATCCAATCGGTCATCCTGATAAAGCGTGGAAACTTTGTTATGAAGTTGAAACAGATGGTGCTGGTGCATTCATCCGTACTCATGAAACGTCTCAATACGTTTGGGCTGACCAACTTAAACATCCAGAGCCAGAAATTCAACAGTCTGTGCAAGTATTTGATAAAGATACTCATGAAATCGTTAAAACCATCCGTGTAACTGAAGAAGAAGGTAAAGCTGCTCTTCACATGGAATTCAATGACGACGGTACAGAAGTTTGGGTTTCTGTTTGGAACCGTAAAGATGCGAAAAACCCTACAGGCGAAATTGTAGTTTATGATGCAAAAACGCTTAAAGAGAAACATCGTATTAAAGGTTTAACTACGCCAACAGGTAAGTTCAACGTATTTAACCGTATGAACCACAAGACCTAGTAAGTAACTTAATTGGTAAGTGGTATTACTAGTGAACATTCTCCTCACTTAAATATCACCTAATCAACTTAGGTCAGTGGGCATGGCAAATGCCATGTCCACGCTTTTTCGCTTTATTCTGTAAGAGTTAATTATGGTAAATAACACAGTAAATAAACCCAGCATTTGGTCTCGTCGACTAATCCTTGGTACAACGGTATCAGGCGCGGTGATCTTCTTTGTCGTTGGTATTATCTTTTGGGGTGGTTTTAACACCGCCATGGAAGCGACTAATACCACCGAATTTTGTATTGGTTGTCATGAAATGGAAGACAACGTTTATCAAGAATACAAACCGACCATACATTATTCTAATAGAACCGGCGTAAGAGCTGGTTGTCCTGATTGCCACGTGCCAAGACCTTGGGTACATAAAGTGGTTCGTAAAATCCAAGCTTCTTATGAAGTTTATGGGTGGTTAACAGGCAAACTTGATACCAAAGAAAAATTTGATGCTCATCGCTTTACAATGGCGAAAAGCGTCTGGAAAGCAATGAAAGATACTGATTCTAGAGAATGTCGAAATTGTCATAACTTTGAATCTATGAATCCGGAATTTCAGAAACCTCGTGCCCGTAAACAACATTTAAATGCTTTTGAAACCGGACAAACCTGTATCGATTGTCACAAAGGCATTGCTCATCATGGCGTGAGAGACAAATTGTCAGATGAAGAATTAGAAGCAATTGAAGCACCAAATCCTGCTTATATTCGTGAAATACCACAAATGTATAAAGATGGCTTAGCAAGAATTGAGGCTAAAGAAGCAGAAGAAAAGGCTGCAGCAAAAGCTGAAAAAGAAGCTGAAAAAGCAAAAGTACAAGCACAAATAGAAAAAGCAGTAGCAGCAGCAACCAGCAAAATGACGGCTGCACCAGCAGCAGAAGGTGCGAACAATTCGCCTTCAGCAAGTGGTAGTGATATTAATGTTGATTGGGGCAAAGCAAACTCAGCAGATATTAGCGTTTTCTACCCAGGTACAGCATCAATCGAGTGGGTGCTTGGGCGCAAGCATGGCGGTAAACGTGCATTTACTAAAGGTGATCGTTGTGTTGAATGTCACGGTGAAGAAGTTGCTGATATTGGTAATAATATCGCTTCTGGCGAAAGTGAAAAAGTTGAAGATCCTGCATTAATTCCAGGTAAACGTGGTAGTTTTGATGTCACTATTAATGCTGTACATGACGCTGAGAATTTATATTTGAAATTTAGCTGGCCTGAAACTGACCATACACCAGCACCATTTGTTGAAGGGGGGAAAATGGACCCTGAAAACTCAATGAAGTTAGCTTACATGGTTGCAACTGACGAAGTTGAATACGCAGATAGGGCAGGTTGTTGGGGCACATGTCATGCTGACGTTAATGGCATGCCATTCGTACCAGAAAAAGATGCTTTACTTGGCTCTGATATAGCAAAACGTTTAGATTTCAGTAATGGCTTAACAAAGTACACTAAAGAGTCTCGTACTAAACTTGAATTGAAAGGCCGCCGTGGTAAAGCACTTGGTGGTTGGGATCAATTAAAAGACGACGCCGATATAAAAGCTGAACTAGACGCTAATAAATTTATGGATATTGTTCGTTATAAAGCTGGTGAAGGTAAAATTGAAGACGGTTATATTTTAGCTGAACGCCAAATGCACGGTGGTCAAGGTGGTGAAGTCAATGCAAAACTTGAAAATGGCATCTGGACGGTAATGGTTAAACGTAAACTGAAATCTGATAAAGCTGGTGATGTTAATATCGAAGCCGGTACAGTATATAACTTTGGTTTTGCCATTCATGATGATTACACCAGTGGTCGTTACCACCATGTATCATTTGGTTACAAGTTAGCACTTGATAATGCTGAAGCAGAAATTAACGCCGTGAAACTATAATATTGGTGTCAAAGCGATTAACTAGCTTATGTAAATAAGTGAAGAAATTAAAAGCCTTTTGTGAAAACAAAGGGCTTTTTTATAGCTGATTATATTGAATTTAGTGTATATTTTCAGGTGCTTAATTTATCAGAATTTATAAAGGACTATCTGTGACTAGAATATTAATAACTGTATATTGCTTTTTGGCGTTCTCGGTTAATGCCTATCAACAAGGTGATACTCAATTCTCACCTAAAAATTCAAATAAATACTTTGAAAACAAACACGCTCCTATCGTGTTAATTGACGAGGCACATCATAATTTTCATACCATGGATGGTCGTTACCAAGCATTTAGTAAAATATTAAAAAGTGATGGTTATATCGTTAAAAAGAACAAACAAAGGTTTACTGGTAAGTCTTTGTCAAATAACGACATTTTAGTGATTTCTAACGCGTTAAATAAGAAAAATGTTAAAAATTGGAATTTGCCTAATTTTTCTGCATTTAGTCGAGACGAAATAGTGTCGGTTTATCATTGGGTAAGAGCGGGTGGTTCACTATTTCTTATCGCTGATCATATGCCTTTTCCTAAAGCTTCTGAAGATTTGGCAGCAATATTCGGTTTTCAATTTAATAATGGCTATGTCGAAGACTTAGCAGATAGAAAGCAAATATTTTCACTTGAGAAAGGAAACTTAAATGCGCACCCCATTCTACAAATATCAACGCATAACCAAGTGAATTCGATAAAAGCTTTTACAGGCCAAGCATTTCTAATACCGCCTAAAGCTAAGTCATTGTTAAGTTTTGGCAAGGATGCTTATTCATTAATGCCTAGTAAATCATGGAAATTTCCTGATGAAACTCCCGAAATTTCAGTTGCAGGTTGGCATCAAGGTGCAACACTGGAGTTTGGTAAAGGACGTATAGTCGTGTTTGGTGAGGCGGCAATGTTTACTGCGCAAGTCGCTGGAAAGGATAAGTTTAAAATGGGTGTTATTGCTGATGGTGCAGAGCAAAATGAACGCTTCCTTTTAAACATTATGTTATGGTTAGCAAAGGAAATATAACTCAATAAAATCCGTTTATTGAGAAACTGATTTAGAGTAAAGCACATGCAGTGCTTCCAAATTTAGTCTGTATAATGGTACCTATTCAAGTTGGCTACCTTATTAATTTTTTAGTTTGTAGGAAAAGGAAAATAAATGTCTAGAATTATAATCGTGCTATGTTTGTTAGCTTGTTCTTCTCATTTACAAGCAAAAGAAGTTATTGTTGAAGTTTATAAAAAGAAATTTAGGCCGGCAGAGATTACGATTGAAAAAGGTGACACCGTCATCTGGAAGAATATAGAGAAACGTCAATATCACAATGTGTGGTTTAAGCAATTTGAGCAAGAAGAGCCTGACTACTTTTTCCCTGGCGAAAGTTACCAACGAACATTTGATAGTGCAGGTAAGTTTCCTTATGAATGTGGACCTCATCCCAAAATGACTGGCATTGTCACTGTTGTAGAAAAATAGTATCTAAATATTGTGATTAAGTGATATTACGCACAAATCGACTAAATTTGGTGGCTTGATTGATCGGAATCAAACACTATTCATTCTCATTACAATGTTAATTGCCATAATAGAAGAATGAGCGTACTTTACGAACATATTCTAGTATCAACAGAAATTACTTTTCATTGATACTTTCGTTGTTCTTTAGTGAAAGTGTGCAAATAGGAAATTATGACTACTGTAAATTTAAATTCGATAGACGAAACAAGTGGTGATGCATTGTTTTATCAGGAGCAAGATAACGAAGTTGCTCTTTTTGAGTATGCATACGGCCATCAATTACCTGTGCTTATTAAAGGACCGACGGGTTGTGGTAAAACGCGTTTTGTCGCCCATATGGCTGAAAAATTAAATAAGCCGTTATATACCGTTGCTTGTCATGATGATTTAACTGCGGCTGATTTAGTTGGTCGACATTTGGTAGGCCCGGAAGGCACTTACTGGCAAGATGGACCATTAACAAAAGCAGTGCGAGAAGGTGGTATCTGCTATTTAGATGAAGTTGTAGAGGCGCGAAAAGATACTACTGTGGTATTACACCCGTTAGCAGATGATAGACGTATTTTACCTCTAGAGCGCACTGGCGAATTGATTGAAGCTGCACCTGGCTTTATGTTGGTAGTTTCTTATAACCCAGGTTACCAGAATCTGTTTAAAGGTATGAAACCAAGTACCAGACAACGTTTTGTTGCATTAAGGTTTGACTACCCAGAAGCGAAAGTAGAGCAAGATATTATTATCGAAGAAACGGGTGTTGAGCCTAATATTGCTTTTAAACTGGTTGAATTAGCTCAAGCTCTTCGTCGTCTAGAAGAAAACGATTTAGAAGAAGTCGCATCAACTCGCTTATTAATTTACGCAGCCAAAATGATGTCAGCAGGTATGGACCCTATTGAAGTTTGCCGTTGTTGTTTGGCAGAGCCATTATCTGATGATATTCAAACTGTTAATTCAATAATGGAAGTTGCGAAAATTTACTTCGATGCCTAAATCGTCAGACTTACCGGCAGCAGAGGCAAATCAAATTAACGAATCTAAAAAGCTACCTGGTGACCTTGCCATGTGGTTTTTTATTTTGGCTGAGCTAACCGTTTTTGCAATATTCTTTATTGGCTTTGCCATCGCTGAAAATCTTAACTTAGTCATGTTTGCCGAAGGTAAAGCGCAACTACATAAAGTTGCAGGCTTAATTAATACGGTTGCGTTAATTACCAGTAGTTATTTTGTTGCTATATCCTTGCATTCAATGCGCGTAAACAATGAACGTCAGGCCGTTAATAGGCTTGTTATAGCATTATTGTTTGCTGGCGTTTATGTCATATTAAAACTTTGGGAATACCAAGCGTTATTTTCTCAAGGTATTGATATAGAAACTAATACCTTTTTTACGCTTTATTTTTTGATAACAGCGTTTCATTTTATGCACATTCTTTTGGGCATGGTGATTTTGGGGTACATGGCGGTTAATGCCTATAAAGATAAATATAACGATCCAAATACAGAAAATGAGTTTTCGGGCTTTGAGTCGGGCGCCTGTTATTGGCATATGGTTGATTTATTGTGGATCATTTTATTTCCACTAATATATGTTATTTAGTCGCATAGGGTTTTAAGGTCATAAATATATGAAAAAAGTATCACATCAGTATGCGTTGAGTTGGTTTTGGTTAGTTTTATTGACCTTAGCTTCCGTTGCTGCGGGCTATTATTTTCAAAACCCTACCTTTAATTCGGTGTTTTTTATTGCAGTGGTGATGCTAATTATTGCTTTGAAAGGCCAACAAGTTATTGATGTATTTATGGAGTTAAAGCATGCTCCACCTATTTGGCGAAATATAATGCTAGCTTATGTTGTTATTATCCCACTGATTATTACGCTGATTTATAGTTAAATCTATATGGTAACTTCTACCATTTACAGCTATCAGTAGGTTAATGATAGCTGTATATCATTTACGCAATACCGCCATTTCTATTTATTAAATAATTAGAAAAACTCAAAAATATTGACTAAGTAAATTCAGTTTTAGTGGCTGTGAAATAACTTATTTCCTTATATAAATTAGGGGCTTTTGTTACCCGAGTGAAAAAAATCTGGTTATCGATGATAAATTCAACAGTTATCTGCTTCAGCTCAATCTTTTTCTAATTTTTTTGTTACACATCCTCAAAAACTTGATTCTTATCAAGGTGGAAAAATAAGTATTGTCCTATTATTAATTCGCTTTATTACATTATTCTTTAATAAGGAAACACCATGTCAGAGCGTTTTACAAAAGGCATGGCTCGAAATATTTATTACGGTGGAAGTGTATTCTTCTTTCTAATATTTCTTGCTTTGACTTTCCACACAACTAAAGAGATGCCCAAACGGGATCATCGAGAAAATATCACTGAGTCTGTAGCGCGCGGTAAGGCGTTATGGGAAGACAACAACTGTGTTGGTTGTCACTCATTAATTGGTGAAGGTGCTTACTTTGCTCCTGAACTAGCCAATGTTTATGACCGTCGCGGCGGTGAAGCTGGCTTTAAGGCATTTTTTAGCGGTTGGATGAAATCTCAACCTTTAAATATTCCTGGTCGTCGTCAAATGCCTAACTTCCATTTATCGGATCAAGAAATTGATGATCTGGCTGAGTTCCTTAAGTGGACTTCAGAATTGGATGATAATAACTGGCCACCAAACATAGAAGGATAATGGCGTGAATACTCTTAAATATCAATCACAAGCCGTTGCAAAACCTTATTTTGTTTTTGCTATGATCTTGTTTGTCGGCCAAATTTTATTTGGTTTACTGATGGGTTTACAATATGTTGTCGGCGATATTGTCGGTGGCTTAATTCCATTCAACGTAGCTCGTATGGTTCATACTAACTTGCTAATTGTTTGGCTACTATTTGGCTTTATGGGTGCTGCATATTACTTAGTACCAGAAGAAGCTGAAACAGAACTACACAGTCCTAAACTTGCAATTGCCTTATTCTGGATATTTGCTGCTGCAGGCGTGTTAACTATCTTAGGTTATTTACTTGTACCATATGCAACGTTAGCGCACATTACTGGTAACGATTTATGGCCAACCATGGGACGTGAGTTCTTAGAACAACCAACTATTACTAAAATTGGTATTGTTATTGTCGCTTTAGGTTTCTTATACAACCTAGGTATGACTATTTTGAAAGGCCGTAAAACAGCTATCAACATGGTACTAATGACAGGTTTAATTGGTTTAGCAGTATTCTTCTTATTTGCTTTCTACAACCCAACTAACTTAGCACTTGATAAGTACTTCTGGTGGTTTGTAGTGCACTTATGGGTAGAAGGTGTTTGGGAATTAATTATGGGTGCTATCTTAGCATTCGTATTAATCAAAGTTACTGGTGTTGACCGTGAAGTTATCGAGAAATGGTTATATGTGATCATCGCTATGGCTTTAATCTCAGGTATCTTAGGTACAGGCCATCACTTTTACTGGTTAATGACACCAGAGTATTGGCAGTGGGTTGGTTCTATTTTCTCTGCAATTGAACCGTTACCTTTCTTCGCTATGGTATTGTATGCCTTTAACATGGTTAACCGTCGTCGTCGTGAACATCCGAACAAAGCGGCTACATTGTGGGCATTAGGTACTTCAGTAATGGCATTCTTAGGTGCTGGCGTATGGGGTTTCCTACATACACTTGCTCCAGTGAACTACTTTACTCATGGTACACAAATTACTGCAGCTCACGGACACATGGCATTCTACGGTGCATATGCAATGATCGTTATGACGATAATGTCATACGCTATGCCTAAATTACGTGGTGTAGGTGAAGCAAATTGTAATAAAGCACAAGTTACTGAAATGTGGGGCTTCTGGCTAATGACTGTAGGTATGGTATTTATTACTTTATTCCTAACAGGTGCTGGTGTGCTACAAGTTTGGCTACAACGTTTACCTGAAAGCGGTGAAGCATTAAGCTTTATGGCAACTCAAGACAAATTAGCAATCTTCTACTGGTTACGTGAAATTGCTGGTGTTGTATTCTTATTTGGTCTTATTGCATACCTTGCTAGCTTTTTCGTTAAAGAAAAAACAGCTGCATAGCACTACAGTTTGAATTCACTTTGTTGAATACAATACTATGCTAGTCTGCATCAAGCCGTGGTAGTGATACCGCGGCTTTATTTTTTGGTTTTTCAAGCTAGCATTAAATAATAATAGCTTGAATTTACATAATTATTTCGTTTGGAGAAGCCCTTGAGTGAAGAGCAATTAACACAGCGTAAAAATAAACATATTTTGCAGCGTTTTGCTAAGGTTGTTGGCTTTATCAGTATTATTGTTGCCTTTATTTGTGCCGGGTATTTACTGACATTAACCGATACAGAAGATAAAGTAATGAAGGCTTTTTTTGGCTCAATTTCATTTTTCTGTTTTATGATGGGTTTAGTATTACACAACATTGGTAGTGCAAATTTACCCGACTTAACGGTTCCAAAAGATAAACCCAAGCAAGCTTCTGATGATAAAAGCTAGTTTAGCGACTTTTTATTGACAATTAATCAATTGCATAAACAACTAAAACATTGCCATAACAAGCTAATTTGACATACATCACAACACGCATATAAATCTTTTGCTAGCATGACCATTATGGTTAATGATGCAGTAATCCTTTTAGGAAGGGCGAAATGGAAGAGTGGGTAGGCGGTCTTTGGCACAAATATATTACACGTAAAGCAAGCACTGAATATGCCGATGCAGCGGTGCAGTTTTCTCAAGTTAGCCATTCGGTTGGCATGGTGTTTCGTGCCTTAGGTGGTGATGCTATAAAGCGTGTTGAAGCAGCAAGTGATCGTGACTATATTGTTCGTCGTAGTTTCTTACAAAAAATAGCCGGTGAAAACCAGCAAATTAGCTTGGCTTGGCAAGATGAAGATAGTTTACGCTTACCTGAAAGCCTAGCGGTTTTTCCAACTTCTGAGTTAAACCATGATTTATACATTTGGCTAGCCGTACTTGCGGCGCAGCATAATGGTAAGTTTCGTCATTGGGCTATTGATAACCAACAACTTGTCGTTGATGTATTAGCACAGTACCCAGCGTTGAAACCACGTTATGATCGTTTAGCTGCGGCGTTTGTTGCCTGTAGAAACGATCACTCTAAACGTCCTAATTCTGAACAGGTAATGGAAAAAGCCATTATTCAAGCTATAACGCAACCTGGCTCAGTAAAAGAGTTTCCTATGGTTAATTATGCGCCTCAAGCCGTTTGTTTATGGTTGTATCCATCCGCGCAAGTTGACCCGCAAATACTGCCTGAATACGAAGACGATGAAGAGCTTGAAGCCGCTGAACTAAGCAAAGCTAAGAAAAGTGATACCAGTCGGAAAAAGGCTGAACGTGTTGATTCAGGCGACGAAAAAGACGGTATGATGATATTTCGCCTTGAAACCATGTTTTCATGGAGCGAGTTTTCAAAACTCGACCGTGGTACTGACGATAGTGACGATGATGACGAAGACAATCAACGTGTCGCAGAAGACTTAGATAAAATTACCGTGTCAAAAGAGCAAAGCCAAAAAAGTGCTCGTATTAAAATTGATATGGACTTACCGTCCGCTGCAGAAGATGATATTCCTTTGGGCGAAGGTATTAAAATTCCCGAGTGGAATTATAAAGTACAACGGTTAGAGGAAGATCGTTGCCTATTGCACCCTATGTTGCCAAAAGATGCAATGGCAAAGCCATTACCTGCTAAATTACAAAAAACAGCAAAAACAATTCAAGCGCAATTTGAACAGTTAAGAAGTGTTCGCTACTGGCTTAAAGGTGAACACCAAGGGGAGGAGCTAGATTTATCTGCTTGGCTTGATTTTCATATTGAATCGAAAATATCACCAACCAAAGAGCGCGGTTTATACCGTAGTTTTCGTGGTAATAATCGTGACATATCAACGTTATTGTTGGCAGATTTGTCAATGTCGACCGATGCCTATTTAGATGACGATAACCGTGTTATCGATGTAGTACAAGACTCAATGCTATTGTTTGGTGAAGCACTACACAGTGTTGGCGATAGCTTTGCTATGTATGGGTTTTCTTCGGTGAAACGTAGCAATGTTCGATTTTCTTTATTGAAAAATTTTAATGAAAAATATGACGATACTATACGTGGCAGAGTACAAGCTATTCGACCAGGCTTTTATACTCGTATGGGGGCGGCGATTCGCCAAGCAACTAAAATCTTGGTAGAGCAGAAAAGCTCACAAAAACTGTTGTTGATACTAACTGACGGTAAACCTAACGATATAGACCACTATGAGGGGCGCTTTGGCATTGAAGATACTCATCAAGCAATAAAAGAAGCAACCAAATTAGGCATTAAACCATTCTGTATTACCGTTGATCAAGAAGCACAAAGTTACTTGCCTTATATCTTTGGCAGTAATGGATATACAGTGATTTTACGGCCTGATCAGTTACCGGTTAGACTTCCGCAACTGTATCATCAAATGACAAATCAGTAAGTTATCGCATTGTCGATATTCATACGTTAAATAGGAAACTGGAAGGTTTATTATGCCACATGAAAAAATAACCTGTTTATTTTGCCAAACCTCAAATGATAAAGAGTTGGATAATTGCAGTAACTGCGGCATGGCACTCGCTGAAAATCATCCCGAGGGAAAAGCGCGCTGGAGCTTTTTTCTCAAAGCGTTTGTCTTTATTGCGCTATTTTGCTTAGTGATGGTTTTTTACTTACCGCGTTAATGGGGATAACTAACAACTCATTTCGTTTGTAAGTGATATATACACAATTTTAAGTTTCTAATTATATAACCAGCAAAACTTATAGATAGCTTTTTAAGTTGGCAGACCTCCTGACTATAAAGTAAAGCGTTGATATTTCTTTGACTGTCAAACTAATCATAAAGTAACAAGATAAATAGCCATTTACCGGCAAATATCCTTGTTGCTTTTTTTTTCGCGTGTAAAATACCGCCATCAATTATTCTTAATTTTTTATGCAGTAAATTTAGCTATGTTCGAATTAAAATACCAAACACCAAAAGAGTGGGCAGAAGTTGTATTGAGTGACTTCGATGCTTTTTTAACTGACCATGCCGCCGCGGAAAAAAAAGCGTCTGGTATGGCGATGTCAATGATCTCTCATTACCCAGACAGAAAGTCAGTAGTTAAGGCGATGGCCGACTTAGCTATTGAAGAGTTAATTCACTTTAAACAAGTGCTGAAGTTAATTAATGCTCGTGGCGGTCAGCTAGGCTCAGATGAGAAAGACCCATACATTAACCAATTACGAAAAGTTTTTCGTAACGGTAGTGACGTGTTTTTTATGGATAGATTAATTGTTGCAGGTGTTATTGAAGCGCGTGGTTACGAGCGTTTTTCACTGGTTGCTGAAGCATTGCCCGCTGGTAAAGACAAAGATCTTTATCAGAGTATTGCGAAGTCGGAAGAAAAGCATAAGAACCTATTTATTGAATTGGCCTATGAATATTTTCCGAAAGACGAGGTTAATGCTCGTTTAGATGAAATTTTGGATATTGAGGCAGATATTTGTTTGGCATTACCGTTCAGAGCAGCATTACATTAATTGCCTAGCGTATAATTAGAGAGAAAATATTATGGCTAGTGCGCACCTTATAGCACAACAACAGAAAGCTATTAGAAAATATCTAGCCCAATATGCTGAGCAAGAAGTGACAAGTTTAGCGTCATTCCCAGTGGCACTAAACTTTCAACATGTCTTGGTTATTCCTGCATTTCAAGAAACAAATACCTTTATTGAACGCTTTATTAATTCGGCATTATCACGACAGCAATGTTTAGTTATTGTTGTTATTAATCAACCGGACAGTGATTTTGGTCGTGAAAATACACCTGCTCAGCAATTGTTGGCACAACAACTAACCGCGCTAGGAGACGTTGCTTGGCAGCAAAAAAACTTACGATTGGTAAAGCCCAACAATAGTGCTAGTAGCGCAATTTTATTGGTTGATCGTTATTCGCAACCGTTGCCGCCAGAGCAAGGAGTAGGTTTAGCAAGGAAGATTGGCGCTGATATTGCCGTAGCGCTATATCAACAGCGCGTTGTAAATTCTACTTGGATTCATTCAACTGACGCCGATGCAGCGCTGCCTGATAACTACTTTACTGGCCATTTACCGGCAAATTTAACAAAAAAAAATGTCGTAGCAACATGTTGTAATTTTTACCACCATAGTGAGCAGCAGGCCATTCATCAAGCAAACGCATTGTATGAAAGTGCATTACGTTATTATGTTGCAGGGCTACGTTATGCTAACTCCCCATATGCCTATTTTACCATCGGCAGTATTTTATCTTTTGACGTTTTGGCTTACTGTCAGGCTCGAGGTTTTCCAAAACGCAGTGCTGGGGAAGACTTTTATCTACTTAATAAATTAGCAAAACTTGGCAGTATTGAATTTTTGCCAGATATCACCATAAAGCTCGATGCGAGGCCGTCGCAGCGTGTACCATTTGGCACAGGGCCTGCGGTGAAAAGTATTATGGAGCTGACAACACCAACGAAAGAATATCAGTATTATAATCCTAATATTTTTCTTGAGCTAAAGGGCTGTTTAAGTGCTTTTCATTGTTTGTGGCAACATCGAGAACAATCGGAATTTTGGTTAAATGCATTAACACCGATAACACAGCAAGCCCTGAAAAATATTGGTTTGTTGTCGTTCATTGAAAAGCAGCAGCGTGCTTCGCAAGTGCAGTTTGATAAGCAGTTGGCTGTTTGGTTTGATAGCTTTAAAACACTCAAATTTATTCACGCACTGAGAGATTTAGGGCTAGAAAATATGCCATTAGTGCGGGCGCTTGAAATCGCTCCGTTTAAAATATGAACGAATATTGTTGCGAGTGACTAGCAATTGATTTGTTAGTCACTCAATAACGTACTGAGATATTACCTGTTAATTAGAAAACCTAAAATTTATAGTACTTTATAAGTGATTGTTAACATTATTAACCACGTAAAATAAGCAGTCTGAGCGAGCAATACCACTTTGATTCGACGCCATAAATATTTTTAAGTTGCTAGCGCAAACCAGTTTGTTATCTACTTGCTTAAAGTAATTTTCAATAACATTAATACCTTGGTCATTAAGCATTTCAAGATTTTCTAAACCTTGATCATCTAGCCAACCGAGTAATAAACCCTCGCAACAACCACCGTAGTTAAACTGCTCTATATTTTGTCTTAATGTGACACCGCTGTAGTTTTCATCATGCTCACTAAATGATAACTTGCGGTCGGTTTTAATAACCAATCGCAGAGGTTTGTAGAGAATTTGTACGGCTTTATCTTGTGGTAAAGTGCAGCTGCTGTCACATTTAGCAAATTGTTTTATACCGTTGTAAGCAACTTCATGTGCTTGGTCATCATTACTGCCGCCACATTCAATGGTGACAACGGGGCAAGAAAAATCAAGCTCCATCATGGCACCGATACTAATATCCGATAATATTAATGTATCGCAAAAATAAGATGCCAATGACAAAACATTTGGGCTAATTAAAGTACTTACCGCAAATGCAGGGCCATTGCCTGAGGTATTGTGCAAATCAATAATGGCTTTTGGGTTAACTTCACGTATCGCTCGTTCAACTAGTTTAGCGCGTTGTATGTAACCGCTAAGATTTTTATTTTTAGCGTCTTTACTGTTTTTAATGCTTTTTTCATTAAAGCAGCGATTTAAATCTACACCATCAGGTAGGTAGCGGTGATTGAATAAATGCTGATAAGTTGCCGCTTCTACTGAAGAAATAATAATACGAATATTTGTTTTAGGGCGGGGCAATTCGTTTTCACTGGTTAGCCAGCGGTGCAGCGCAATAAGGCCTGATGGCTCATTGCCGTGCAAAAGTGTTGATATTACGCGCCATTCATCCTTGTTCTCACCACTAATATCAATAACGGTAAGTCCTATTAGCGATAAGAGAAATTGCTGATAGTCAGCATGCAATGTTCTACTGCATGGGTCTATTAAATAATTAATTTCGCTAAAATCTATGTCCATAACTTGCCCCAGAACGCGAGAGTAGCTTCGCGAGTTTTAGTAAATGTGTTGCTTGTGTTGAGCTCATAATGCAAAGCAACCTGGTAAACTGTTGGTAATTGATATCGAAATTAATCGGCGATACTAAATAGCAAAATTAATTTTCGTACAAAGCATCAATCAGCAACATCGAACTAGCATGACACAAAGTCTTATTTAGCATTGTTGACTAAGGTCAAATAATCCGTTTTCTTTTCAACAAAAGGGCTATCTTTTAATGCTTTTTTGATCTTAAGCGCTAATTGATGAAAGCGTTATTTTATAAGGGGTGACGGTAATGGAGTTACGCGATAAGAATGTGATATAACGCACATTTATTTGTTGTTATTTTAAAGTTATTTTATCTTCTTTTCGACATGAAAAATAGGCTGTAAATCGCGTGTTAGATATGTGACTTATTGTTTTAAGCTTAGATTGTATCTGCTTTTATTTGGCGTACATAAAGTGTTAGTCTTACGAGCTACTCTGGTAATTTTGTACAGGTAATAAGGAATTAAATATATGCAAACCGTTGTTGCTAATATTTTGGCGCAAGTTGAATCTGTGGTGATAGGTAAACCTCATCAGGTTAAATTAGCTTTAGCTTGTTTGCTAGCGAAAGGCCATATTTTAATTGAAGACTTACCAGGTATGGGTAAAACAACCCTGGCCAACACCTTAGCTTATACCTTAGGTTTGTCTTACCAACGTATTCAGTTCACCTCTGATCTTATGCCTGCTGATGTCATCGGCATAGCCATTTTCGATGACAATAAAAAAGCCTTTCAATTGCATCAGGGAGCAATTTTTAATCAAGTGGTATTGGCTGATGAGGTGAATCGTGCCAGCCCTAAAACTCAAAGTGCCTTGTTAGAAGCAATGGAAGAAGGGCGAGTGAGTATTGACGGAGTAACGCATCAACTGCCTGAGCCATTTTTTGTTATTGCCACACAAAACCCAATGACACATGCAGGAACCTATCCGCTGCCTGAGTCACAGCTTGACCGCTTTATGATGCGACTATCATTGGGCTTTCCTAGTATTGAAGCCGAGCGACAAATTTTGCAGTCAATTGATTCCCACGTAAGTAATGTTACCGCATGTTTAAACGATCAACAGTTGCGCGATATTCAACAATACATTGCCAATATTACGGTTGCACCTGTGATTGTCGATTATGTTATTGCATTATGTCGGGCTAGTCGTCAGCAACAATTACAATGTAAAGCGTTATCACCGCGTGCTGGTAAGGCGCTCATTGCTGCGGCGAAATCATGGGCCTTTATGGAAAACCGCGACTATGTTATTCCTGAGGATATTCAAGCAGTATTTTCAGCGGTATGTGAACATAGGCTAGCAGCACAGCAGCATAATGTTTTTGAGCAAAATGGCGAACTTTCGCAACAAGTACTTAGCCAAGTTGACCCAACATTGCCCTTGGCACAATAGAGAATCGTCACTTGTTGGAATATCTTAAATCAAAGTTTAGCTGGTTAGTTGCACCATTGAATCGCTGGCTACAACACCGGCTTGATATTTGGTTGAGACGCAGAATACCACAAGCCAAACAGCAACAAATAAACTACCGTAATATATTTATAATGCCGACCCGCTTTGGTGCTGCTTTTTGTTTTTTTACGCTATTGTTATTTTTATTAGGCACTAATTATCAAAATAATATTATTATTTTGATCAGTTATTTATTAGTTAGCTTTTTTATTGTGGTTTTACACCATAGTTTTTTCAATTTATCAGGATTAAAGTTTGCAGCGACTAATTCGGTTCAAGGTTTCGCTGGTAGGCAATTACTACTGCCACTAACGGTTTCAAGCCAAAAATCGCGTTATAACCTCTATTTCTCGTTTACTCAGGATATCGATGAAAGTAATAGCAAAACCATACTAGAACTTGCATCAGGCGATAACGACATTCAAGTGCCATTTTATGCGCAGCAACGCGGACAGTTCCCGCTGCCGCGCATGCTTATTAAAAGTGAATATGGTTTTGGCTTGTTCCGTACATGGACTCGGTTAGATTTTGCCCAACAAGTTACTGTTTTTCCTGAGCCCGTTATTTACGCTTGGCAAAGTCAACAACAGGGTGCTCAAGCCGCTGAACTAAATGAAACTTTGGAAAATCACCAAGCCAGTTTTCAAGTTGGCCATGATGAATTTTATCAATTACAGCAATATCAACAAGGTGAACCGTTTAGTCGAGTTGCATGGAAACAAGTTGCCCGAGGTCAAGGTTGGCATAGTAAGCAATTCCAGCAAGCATTATCTAATAAGTTGCAATTAGACTTTAATTCATTGCCTGATGTGACCTTAGAGCAAAAATTAAGTTTACTCAGTTATGCTATTAATGATTGTAGCCAACAACAAATTGCTTTTTCATTAATTTTGCCAAACCAAGAATTTCCTTATCAGCACAGCCCTGAACATACTCAGCACTGTTTGACAGCACTAGCGTGTTATTAGAGAGGTTAATTGGTATGACAAAACAAGGCACTAAAAAAAGTATCAAACAAAATAGCGCTAACAACTTACAGCTATCCGGCCGAATGTACTTATTATTGCTGGCAGCTCAGCTACTTAACTTATTAACTTTAGTGCAGCAGTTACATTTTATTTACCTGGTAGTGGCAGTAGCGCTGTTGCTAATTCAGTTTATTAGTCACTATAAAATAAGAAAAAACTTAACGGTTTTTCAGCAAAAAGGCTTCGCACCATTAAAACCACTATCGAGCACCGAAAAATCGCTCACAGAAAGTGCGAGCGCCTCGGCAAATTTAGCGGCTTTTTATTCTGTACCCAAAATACTTCCCGCTTGGTTGGTTTTTGTTTTTGCTATCACTGGTAGTATAACACTGGCAATTTCTGGGCGTGATATGGGGCTATTGCTATCTATGGTGCACTTGTTGTGCTTTGCTTATAGCTTGAAAATATTTGAAATGCCACGGCGCAAAGACTTATATCAGTTGGTGGTGTTAGGGATGTTTATTGCGACGTCATCACTTATTTTTTATCAATCGGTTTATTTTTCTATTGCAGTGATCTTATTGGTTTTCGCTAACTTGGTTGTGTTGTTGGTGTTTTATGCGCCAACGATAGCTTTAAAACAACAAATGAAAACATTAATCAAGTTGATGTTTTATACTTTACCATTAGCCATTGCCTTGTTTATTGGCTTTCCAAAGCTCACACCATTTTGGCAAGTACCGAGTGTTGAATCAGCAAAAATCGGGTTATCTGACCGGGTTAAGGTCGGTGATATTGCGCAGTTAGCCCTGTCTGATGAATTGGCGTTTCGAGTAAGTTTTAATAGCGATATGCCGGCACATTCACAGCAATATTGGCGAGCATTAGTGCTTGATGATTTTGACGGCGATACTTGGCAACAAACAAATGTAGATAGATTAAAAGCCGCTAACCCGCGCTTAAACGATCGTCGAAATGAACAAGTGAATGTTGATATTCAAGGGGTGGGAGTTTCTTATCAAGTGATCACTGAGCCGAGTTTTCAGTCTTGGTTATTTGCTTTAGATTTTGCTACAAGTGAACAAGCCAAAATTGCTCAACGTAGTGATTTTTCTCTGTATTATCGTGGAATAGTTAATCAAACACTCAGTTACAACGTAACCAGTTATCCTGATACTATTCTTTCGCGAACGCTTAGCGCTACTGAGCGTAATTTAAATCTTCTTTTGCCAGCTACCAGTAACCCTAGGCTAACAGAAAAAGGTCAACAGCTGCGTAATCAATATATCGATAATCAGCAGTTAATTAATGCCGTACTAGCAGATTTTAATCAACAGCAATATTTTTACACCTTACAGCCGCCAAGACTAAATGGCGCGACCCTTGATCGATTTTACTTTGATAGCAAAGCCGGTTTCTGTGAGCATTATGCGAGCGCATTCACCTATTTAATGCGTGCGGCAGGTATTCCTGCTCGCATGGTTGTTGGTTATCTTGGCGGTGAAGTTAATCCTAATGGCAATTACTTAAGTGTTTATCAACGTAATGCTCATGCGTGGTCAGAAGTTTGGTTAGCAGACCAAGGCTGGGTAAGAGTTGACCCTACTGCTGCGGTGGACTCTGAGCGTGTTGAACGTGGTTTTTCTTCAAGTTTATTGAGTGAATATAATGAATTGTCTAGTGGTTTGTTTTCATTTCAAGCCATTAAGGCAAGTAAGCTTTATTTTCAAATACGGCAACAACTAGAGGCGCTTGATTATCAATGGACCCGCTGGGTTATAGGTTATACTGGGCAACGTCAAAATGAAGTAGTCAAACGTATTTTAGCGGCATTGCCGTCGTTACAAAGTTTAGTATTGATACTTGCTGGTACTGTAAGTCTTATATTCATGATTGTATTTGTTCGAGCTTTTTTGAAGAAAAACCATGAACAAAGTGTTTGGCAAAAGCAATACACTAATTTAGTTGCTATTTTAGCTAAACAAAATATTGTTAAAGCAAAATCAATGACCGCAATGCAGTTTGCCAGCGAAGTTGCTAAGCATAGGCCTGAAATCGCGGACAAGTTTAATAGCCTTTCACATTATTATTATCAGTTACAGTATCAATTGGTTAATGAAATACCAAAGAATATGACGGCTAGTCAGAAAACTAACGTTCTAACCGCTGAAAATAATTCTAAACTCGATAGCAAAATGCAACATCGTCAGCAAATTTATAGAAAATATAGTCAATGTTATAGAGAATTACGTTGGCAGTTATTTCTGGCAAAACTTACTTTTAAGTAAGGTTATTTTCAAATAAGTCTAAGTTTTACATGAAATAACAGCCCCTTCGATGCCTATCATTAATCACGGATAACTCGAACACTTGCTAAGTCATAAAGCCAATTAAAGGCAATGGCGTAAATAAAGAAGAAAGTTACAAAGCCGATGTCCATTATTAAAATGCTAACAAAGTCCATTTTTAAGAACCACATCAATATAGGGAAAGATAAAATAACCATCCCGAGTTCAAAGCCAATGCCGTGCAGTAAGCGGGTAAATTTGGTTCTTGCAAGTCGTTCACCAGGTACTACTTTGTCAAAGACGAAGTTATAACCGAAGTTCCAAAACATAGCGATGAATGAGAGAAGAATAGCGAGCCCGCCCATTTTTTTTGCATCATTACCTGTGGTCAATATTGCTATAACGGTTAGTAAAACAAGCGCAATTACTTCAAATAGTACCATATGAATAATTCGTTCTTTGGTTGTCATTATTCGTTCCTCATATTTTAACTTGTGAGTTATTTTATCAATATTTATAATGATAGGTAGTTAGTAACTATCAGTTATAGTGATGTGTATAATTTAGAACAGTTAAGAATGTTAGTTGTAGCGGCTGAACTAGGCTCATTTTCAGCCTGTGCACGAAAGTTGAATAAAGTTCAGTCTGCTGTTAGTCAGGGAATAGCTAATCTTGAGATTGACTTAAATATATTGCTTTTCGATAGGCGTAGCAGAAAGCCAAAATTAACGAAAGAAGGTGAGAGAATTTATAATTATGCTAAGGCGGTTCTCCACCAATCAATGGAATTAGACAAAGTTGTTGAGTCGGTTCATAACAACGAAGAAGCAACGATTAAATTAGTAGTGGATAGCGCTTTACAGTTATCGAGTGTTAATCGAATTTTAGAAAAGTTCAGCCTAAATTTTCCCCATACGCAAGTTGAATTACTAACTTTAGCTAGTACAGATATTCTTAAGCACCTTAGTGCCAGTGATATCGATTTAGGTATTATGTTTGCTGATTTATCATTCAACCTTGATGTTGAACTGTGTTTTATTGGTAATATCGAGTTCTATCCTGTTTGTCACCCTGCTTCTGCGTTGTCTTCTTTGACTTCGGTTACTGTGAAAGACTTAGTGCCTCATCGCCAGATTTCACTAAGAGGCGAGCAAGGTAGCGAATTACAACAGTTTATATCCCTATCAAATCAAACATGGTGGTGTAATGACTTTGGTTCTATTTTGTCTTTAGTTGAACAAAATATTGGTTGGTCGTATTTACCCTCCCATATGGTAGAAAAGAAAATTAAGGCTAACCAACTGAAAAAAATAGATGTTTCGTTTGACCATAAAACTTGGAGCTTTACGGTTGACCTTGTCAGTAAAAAAGGAATATCAAAAGGGCCTGCATTAACATGGCTATTTAATGAGTTAAAAAGCGTAATTAGTTAATAAGGTATGGGGAAGCTAGCGTCAAACTTTGACACTATAGGCATTGAAAAAATTTAGTTTACAGCTCTTGCATTAACTGAATATGATTGCCACAGGTATCGTCGAGTACGGCTATCATAACAGTGCCAGCCTCTCTGGGCGTAATTGAAAATTCCACTCCTAAGCTTGATAGTCTTTGGTGTTCTTTTTCCAAGTCGTCAACTGCGAAAGATGTCCATGGTATTCCCGCTTCTTTTAGCGATTTTTGATACACCTTAGCTGGCTCAAAAGCCATAGGCTCTAACAAAAGCTCAACACCAGATTGCTCAGAAGGGGAGACAACCGTTAACCACTTGTATTCACCGACAGGAACATCTGTTTTTTTAATGAAACCTAATACGCGTGTATAAAAGTCTAATGCTTTGTTTTGGTCGTCAACAGGAACGCTCGTTACGTTTATTTTAATCATATTTTAAAGCTACTTACTGAATTTCGAATGGATTAAGTATAGTTAGAATTTGATGCAAAAACTTATTCTAGATTGCTTTTTTGAACTTGGTAATATTGCCGAGGACTGTAACCGGTGCATTTTTTAAAGGCCGCTGAAAATGTTGGTAGGCTTTCATAACCAATTTCAAAGCAAACTTGAGTGACGGGCAAACCTTGTTTTATCAGGCTTTTAGCTTTTGAAATTCGTAGATCTCGTAAATAAACTCTTGGTGTTAGGCCATACATTTGTTGAAAAATTCTAACGTAATGAAATCGAGACATAAATGCCGCATTAGCTAAATCATTTAGCTCTATTCGCTGACAATAGTTCTCTTCCATAAATTTTCGAGATTGCCTTACTTGTGCATATTGCTCTGGTCGAAAGAGCACATCATTATATAAACGATTAAGCTCATTTTCGTAGATTGAATTTTCTTTTTTCAACATTTAAAGGTTACGGCGACAATTTCGATTAAGCTTTATTCTAGTATATCAGCGCAAAATATTATTAACCTATATTAGGCTAATAAATATTCGCTGTTATCGATTTATTAGAAGAGCTTTAGAAGCGTCTTCTTTCGAGTACAAGGTTATGTAATGTTTTGCAATATTATTTGTAAGCATAGTTGAGCTTATTTGAGCTTATATAGGTAAGTTATTCTAGCTCTAAAAGTAGCATCCTCCTCAGTCGAGGTTTGACTGAATTAAAACAGCAATATGGAGTTAACAAAGCTAGTGTTATTTAGCCTGATGTGGTTAAATTTAGCTATAAGAAAAAATGGCTAAAAGGGCACACGTTTGTTCTACCTTTACCCGGCTAACAAAATGGAAAATTTGTTAGTTTTGTTGAATAAAATTCAGCAACTTTCTCCACTTCCTGTTTTCGCTCAAGACACCGTAATTGTGCAAAATGCCGGCATGCAACACTGGTTAAATATGTCGTTGGCCGAGCAGCGGGGTATCAGCATGAATATGCGTTATGCCTTGCCGTCGCAGTATTTATGGAATTTGATCCGTAACTTAGCGAGCGATGAAGATGTACCTGAACAATCACCATATTCTCGTGAAGTTTTAGCATGGCGTATTGATTCTTTACTCGCTTCCCAAGCCGTTGTTGAAAATAGTGCATTTAACGTTGCGACTGACTATTGGTTTGAAGAATCAAATGATGATACAGAACAAGCGGGCAAAACTACTACCAGCGAAGCAGCACAATTAAAGCGCTTTCAACTAGCTTGCCAATTAGCTGATTTATATGAACAATATTTAATATTTCGTCCAGAGTGGATTCATGCTTGGCATCAAGGTCGGTTTGCCGCCTATGAGCAAGCAGGTCAGGATGAACCGCTAAGCAAGAATGAAAATGGCTCTAATGATGCAGGTAATGCCATTTGGCAGGGCAAGCTATGGCATTTGCTCGTAAGTGAGCAAGCCTATGATCCTCATGAGCTGGTAGCGCTTGCGATTAAAAACCTGCATGACTTAGACTTGAGCGATAATAAAAGCTCAACGGCGCAACTTTTGCCACAACGTTTATCATTCTTTGGTATCAACGCCATGGCGCCGCTATGGCTGGAGTTTATACACGCCTTAAGTGAAAAAATAGATGTACATTTTTTTCATCTTAACCCTTGTTATGCCTACTGGGGCGATGTTGTTACTGAGAAAAAAGCCATTGAAGCTTGGATTAATGGTCAAAACTTTAGCGAAGACAGCCAAAACGAAAGTTCGCAAAATACAACAGAAGACATAAATAACAACCTGATCGATATTAACCGTCAAGTGGGTAATCCGTTACTAGCAAATCTGGGGCAACAAGGGCGTGAATTTATGGCGTTGTTGTACCAATACAGTACGGTAAATATTGATGTTTTTGAATCGGCAATTGCTGATATTAGTACTGAAAACACTAACAAAAGTGATGAAAGTCTCGATATTGCAGAAGAAAAACTTAGCGGTAATAATTCTTCAGCCAGCGTTTTAGCACAAGTACAACAAGATATATTGTCTTTATCTGACGCTCGACATAACACAAACCTCGTTCGCCAATGTGATGATTCTATTATTATTACCAGTGCGCATAGCGCATTACGAGAAGTTCAAGGGTTACATGACTGGTTACTGCATCAGTTTAATCAAGATAAAAGCTTAACCCCGAAAGATGTGCTGGTAATGTGCCCGCAAGTTGAGCAATACGCACCTTATGTTAATGCGGTTTTTACTCGTGGTTGGCAAGATATTGCAGATGAAGTTCCACCTTTGCCTTGTTCAATTGCCGATCGTGTTAGTAAAGATGCTGAGCCACTAGTTGCAGCCTTTGCCGAACTTTTAAAATTACCTGATAGTCGTTTTCAAGTATCGAGCCTAATCGCCTTACTGCGTTTGCCTGCAATGCAAAAGCGCTTTGCCATTAACCTTGATGATATTGAAAAAATTACCTATTGGCTTGAAGCGGCATCTGTTCATTGGGGACTTGACCAAGCGCATAAACAACAAGTTTTAGCGCAAAGCCAAATCAGCAAAAATGCGGCAACAACTGACGAAAATATTGTTCATGGTAATGCCAGTAATAATAGCTTTACCTGGCAGCAAGGTTTATCACGCTTAATGCGCGGTTTTGCTTTTGCCGACCATAGTGTTATTTATCAAGAGCAAATGCTATTAGCTGATATTGAAGGCAGCGACAGTGAGTTACTAGGTAAGCTGATGCTCATTATCGAGCAACTTCAAATAACCGCTGCTAGCATGTCAATGCCGCGCAGTGCAACCAAATGGCAGCAATTTTTATTTGACCTATTACAACAATTATTTGATGACGAGAGCGACAATGGCTTGAATATTGTTCGCTCAGCGATAGAGTCGCTAGTTGAATATTGTCAGCATTCCGACTATGGCAATGAAATAAGTTTGGCGGTTATTCGCGACTATCTTAATGCCCATTTTAGCCAACCAGATCCCGGTCGCCAATTTATGGTCGGGCAAGTGACATTTTGTTCTATGCTGCCGATGCGTAGCATCCCCTTTAAAATTATTGCGGTATTAGGTTTAAACGATGGCGAGTTTCCACGTCAACGACAACCACTAAGTTTTGACTTAATGTCGACAACGCCTGCACAACTCGGTGATAGATCGCGCCGCGGTGACGATAGGTATTTATTTTTAGAAGCAATAATCTCAGCCCGACAAGCATTATATTTAAGTTTCCAAGGTCGCAATATTAAAAATAACAAAGAGCGGCAACCGTCTTTGGTATTAAAAGAGTTAATGGAATATTTAGCTCGTGGTTATGGCTGGCGTTTACTGGGTTTGAACGAAGACACCGAGCAAGAGCTGGCAACTGAGGCAGGTAATTCTCTTTCGGCACCTTCGCGCAATCTGCCAAAAGAAGATATTCGACAATTACCGATGCAGGCATTTAGTGAGCAAAATTACCTCGGTCAATTCGCCAGTTTTGATGCTAATTGGCTGCAACTAAAGCGTCCGTTCATTGCAAATCAAAACGATGCCCAACCAAATGAAATAATTGAGGATGATCACGCGCAACAAAGAGGCAGCGGAACTGTTGAAACGATTTTAGCTCATGAGCTTATTCGTTTTTATCAACATCCTGCACGTTATTATGGTCAAAACTCATTGTATTTATACCTAGAGCAAGATGACAGTTTAATTAACGATATAGAGCCGTTTGTAGCTAACCGACTTGACAGTTACTTGTTAAGGCAAGAATTACTCGATTACTATTTATCGCCAGAGCAAAGCAGACAAAGCTGTGAAGATATTGTGCTTAGTGCGCGTTTAAGTGGCAAACTTCCTGATTTACCAAATACCGATGAACTCATTCAAGGTTGGCAAGACGACAGCGAAGAGTTTAGCCAGTTTATAATGGCTGAATTAGCTCAAGATAGCATCACAGCAGAGCCGCTAGACTGCAGCGTTAACATAGAGTTAAACACAACTAATGACATTATATTTGATAAAAATTTATTTAATGAAGAAGAATTAGCTACGCTGAAAAATTTACTACCAAAAAGTGTTACTTTAAGCACAAAGCTTTTGGTTGTTGATCATAAAGTTGTGTTTTATCGTAGCAGTAGTGCGAAAGCGAAAGACTTATTTACGTTGTATTTAAATCAATTAATACTCCAAGTAGCGCAAGCTGATGAAAATCAACCTAACCTTGCATTATGGTCAAGTATAACTGCTACTCACGGTTATTATTTTGATACCAAAAGCCAAAAACCAAGCCAATTCTTTTTCCAAGAGGTGATTGATGCGAAACAGCAGCTACAGCGTTTAATATCTTTGTTTTATTTAGGCCAGCAGCAACCCGTACTACTTAACGGTGAACTTGCTGAAAAGGTGAGAAAAAGTAAAGTTTTTGAGCATACACAGTTTGACCAGTTCTGGACTGACAGTAATAGTTTTCAAGCCTTTGGTGATGATCCATACATGCAATATTTTTGGTCTAAATGCCCACAATTTGATGATATTTCTGTTCGCTTATTTAGTATTTATCAACCTTTATTTGATGCTTTACAAACGGTTAAAGCAGCTAAAAAAGCGGCACCGAAATCGGAGGCTAAATAATGCAAAACTTAAATGCCAGTACGATTTCACTTTACGGTAAACACTTAATTGAGGCGAGTGCGGGCACAGGCAAAACCCATAACATTACCCGTATATTTCTTCGTTTATTGTTAGAGCGTGCATTGCCAATTGAGCAAATATTGGTGATGACATTCACTAAAGATGCCACTGAAGAAATTCGCGGCCGTATCGACGATTTTATTCGCACAAGTTTGCACGACTGGGATAATCTAGTCGTTGAAGATGATTACTTTATTAAACTCAACGAAAACTTAAGCAAACAGGGGATTGGCAGCGCACAAGTTAAAGCGCGTTTAACACAAGTCTTATTGTATATTGATGAAGCGGCTATTTTTACCATTCACGGCTTTTGTAAACGAGTCTTAAATCAATATGCGTTTGCAAGTGGCGTTAATTTCAATGCTCAAATGGAAACCGACACTCAAGATATCACCCTTGAAGCGGTGCAAGATTGGTATCGAGTGCTGGCGTTAGCTTCTGTGCAGAAGCCTGAGCAGGCATATGTTCAGGAGAACGACCCGGAAAGCGAACAAACAACACACAACAGATCTCAGCAACACAGCGCGTTTCATTTAGTCACTGAATTTTGGCCAGAGCCAAATAGCTTTATCAGCCAATTTGCTAAAGCATTTAATAATGATAATGCCCTTAATGTGCAGGCGCCTGAAAATATTAATGTTGAATTTAAAGGCCTTGTCGAGCAAGCAATTGCCAGTCTAAATGCAAATTTAAGTACGCTAACTACAACATTAATTGATGTTAAAAAAGGTGCTGATCGTGAAAAGCGTCAACAAGAACTTGAGCAACTTTTATTATGGTTAGCGAACTTGTCGGCTAATGTTGAAGGGCAACATGGTAAAATGCCCGACGCTTTTATTGATGGTAGAAGGTATGCGCGCTCAAAAGTAAAAAGTGAATTAGTTGAAATTTTTAGCGCTGCTAATATGGTTAAAAAACAGCAGCCGTTACTTGCAAAACAGCTAAATCGTGCAAAGGCGTTATTGGTTGTGCGACAAGGTATTTATCATACTCGAGAGCAAATAACGCGTAAGAAATTGCAGGCTAATGTGTTAGGTTTTGATGATTTAATTTCCACTTTAAATCATTGTTTAACTAAAGAGCGACAATCCGAAAGTATTACTGCTGATGAAGCAACGCTGGCGAGCAGTATTTTTAAGCAATTCCCTGTTGCCTTGGTTGATGAATTTCAAGATACCGACCCGCAACAGTTTGCTATTTTAAAAGCAATTTATTACCACCAAACACAAGCCGCTTTATATATGATTGGTGACCCTAAGCAAGCCATTTATGGTTTTCGTGGAGGTGATATTTTTGCGTATTTGTCAGCCCGTCACGATTGTGAGCATCAATGGCTAATGGATACCAATTGGCGCTCTAGCGCTGAAATGATCACTGGTTATAACCGCCTGTTTTACGGCAATAATTTAACTGAAATACCAACTGATGTTTTTGGCTATCAAATTCCCTATTTACCAGTTCTTGCTTCACCAAAAGCGAAGGGAAAAACATTCCCAGATCAAAAATTTAATGCGCTACAGTTTGTTCATTTTAATGTTGAACAAGAAAGTAAAAAGGGTAAAGAGCAAGCCGTTAAACAAAGTTATCGCGCTCATATGGCAACTTGGTGTGCGAATGAAATTGTACGGTTATTGGCTAACCCTGACTTGTCGATTGTAAGTGGTGATATCGCGTTATTAGTACGGGACGGCACTGAAGCGGCAAATATAAAACAAGCGTTGAACCAATGTGGTTTAGCAAGTGTGTTTATGAGTAATCGCGCAAATTTACTACAAAGCGAACAAACCAAGCAGTTACTACAGGTGTTACAAGGGATACTGTTTTTAGAAAATGATCGCTTATATACCGCAGCATTAGCTAGCCCTTTGATGGGTTTTAATCGCGAAAAACTGTTGCAGCTGCAACACGATGAGCAACAATGGCAGCAACTAAAAATTAGCTTTGAAAAGTTACGTAATGAATGGCAATACAAAGGTTTTATTTCCATGGCATTACAACTTATGCATCAGCATTTTCATATTGAAGTTGATGAAAATGACACTGACAACAATGCGGATCGCACCTTAACTAACTTACTTCACCTCTTTGAATTGCTGCAAAGTGCGAGTCAGCGCCATCGTCAGCCACAAGAGCTACTATTTTGGTTTGAGCAACAAAGCCAAGTAGATAACCCAGAGGTAGAAGCTGAGTTGCGGTTAGAAAGTGACGATAATTTGATTCGTATTATTACTCAACACGGCTCGAAAGGCATGGAATACCCGGTTGTATTTGTGCCATTTGCAACTCGCCATAAAGACCCACTTAAATTCGGTAATCGCAATGTTAGCTTAATTGAATTTCATGATGAAAATGGTGTTTTACAACATAGCCTAGATGGTAATGATGACGCTAAAACTCGTATGGCAGCAGAAGCTTATGCGGAAGCGATTCGCTTGTTATATGTTGCTGTAACAAGGGCGGAAAAGCGCTGTTATATTTTAACTACAACCTTTGAACATTTTGATAAGTCGCCATTAGGTAAAACCTTAAAATGGTCGAATGACACTGATATTCCGGCAAGTTTAACTAAACTAGCAGAAGATAATAGCCAAGCAATTGCCTTAGAAATACTTGATAACTATAGCGATGACCTCGTCGAGAGTAATGACGAGAGAAATCAAGAGAGCAATCAAGAGAGCAGCACATCGAAAAATATAAACCCTCTTTTGACTGTAGAGCTGCAACAGCCAGCTGTCGCTAAATTTAGCGGTAAAATCGAACGAGATTGGTGGTTAAGTTCATTCTCAGCACTTAGTAAAAATTTACGCCACAACGGTGTTTCGTCTCCAGATCGTGATACGCAGGAGTTAGAAAAAGCGTTTGAGCAATCACAACTTGCCACCCCATCGCAGAGCAAAAATGAGCTACGTTTTGCTCTAACTAAAGGTGCACAAACAGGTAATTTATTACACGATATTTTAGAGCATACAGACTTTTCCGCGCCCGACTGGCAAAAAAGCTGTTATTGGCCTCTGCTAAAATATGGCGTCATTGTGTATGAGCATGAAAGTAGCCAAGCGACAGAGCGGGTAAGTGGTGAAGCATTACTTACGCAATGGCTTGATGAGATATTGCACACGCCACTTGATACAAAACAACACTTTTCATTAGCGCAGCTAGAGCAAAGTGATACGGTTAGGGAAACTGAATTTTACTACCCGATGCAATCGGCAAGTAGTCGCTTATTATCTAAACTGTTGACCGAACATCGAAATAACGATATTCCAATGAATGCAGGCAATAATACTAGTAAACGCAGCGTACATTTACCTTCTTATCAACAGCTAAAAGGTATGATGCATGGCTTTATCGATTTGATTTTTTTCGCCAATGGCAAATATTATGTTTGTGACTATAAATCTAGCCACTTAGGTGATAAATATAGTGATTATAACCACGCTGCGATGCGTGAAAATATTGAGAAAAATCATTATGACTTACAGTATCTTATATATTCATTAGCCCTGCATCGACACTTAAAATATGCCTTAGCGGACTATGATCCTAAATTGCATTTTGGCGGCGTTTACTATTTATATTTACGCGGTATGAGTAGCGAAGCGCAATATCAAAATTGTGGCGTATATTATAGAGAAATCTTACTCAGTGAGTTACAGCAACTTGATGCTATTTTTGCAGGAGAAAACAGTAATGCCTGATTTAGCAGCAAATCAAAGCGCGGAATACGCACCAGAAATCTATGCTTCTTTTAGCCATGCCAGTAACCAGTTGTCAGGTTTAGTGGCGGTTGACTACTTTTTTGCTAAAGAGATCAGTCAGTGTATTTCACTCTCTAGCCTTAAAGAACACGACGCAGCAGAATTAGTAAAAATGCAGCAACAGTGGTTTCATTTGCTGGTTGTTTTAAGTGCGAGCTTGCGTGATGGTCATAGTTGCTTGCCTTTAGATGCGGTGGCGGCTAAGTGTTTTTATGCGAGTGAAAATACAATAATTGCTGGCATTAAACAGCAAGAAAAAAGTGGCTTTATATTTGATAGCGGTTCGACGTTAAGTGCATTATTGAATAATTTACCTTTAACTGAAAATGATCAGCAACCAATTGTTTATAGTCATGGACGCTTGTACATGCGCCGTTATTACCAGTTTGAGCAAGAATTAAAGCAGGCAGTAATTGCGCGTAGGCAAGTTAATGCTCCACAATTTAATACCCCAACTAATGTCCCACAGAGCGGGCAAATAAGCCCGCAAGAGATAGCCACACCTGTAAGCAATTCAGCAATCAACAATATTATTGCTCAGTTATTTCCTGAGTCATTGAATGACAGCAGTGAGATAGATTGGCAAGCACTTGCAGTGGCAAATGCAATTAATAAGAATTTTGCCATTATTGCGGGTGGTCCAGGTACCGGAAAAACCTATACAGTAACGAAACTATTAGCAGCGTTAATTATGCTGGCGTTACAGAAAAATAATGGTCTTGTAGAAAATATGCCTAATATTGCTTTGGTCGCGCCAACGGGTAAAGCAGCTCAGCGATTGTCAGAATCAATTATTAATGCCGTGCAAGGATTTCGTGGCAGTATTGCTGATCAAGTACTAGACCTTATCCCTGAGCAAGCGCAAACCTTACATCGATTACTCGGCGTTATTCCAAAGCAAGTCAATTTTCGTCATCATCAAGAAAACTTACTCGCTGTAGATGTGCTGTTAATAGATGAAGTGTCTATGGTTGATTTGCCTATGATGGCACGTACTTTTCGTGCTTTACCTGCTCATGCAAAAGTTATCTTACTTGGTGATGCCGACCAATTGCCTTCTGTTGCGGTCGGTAATGTTTTGGCTGACTTTGCACCGCGTCCGCATCCTGGTTTTAGTGAACACAATCATCAATATTTATCGCAGGTGACAGGATTTGAGCAATTAGAACAGCAAAGTGATGACTTAGCATGCAATAATAACCAGTACAGTGTCGCCGACTGTGTGACCTTTTTAATGAAAAGTCGCAGGTTTGATGGCTCAGGTGGTATTGGTAATATTGCTCGTATGGTTATCAATGGTCAACATCAACAAAGCTGGCAGTTATTAAAGGAAAGTCATGGTGTTGAATTAAATGGAAATGATGCTCAATTGAGCTTATTAACCACAGCCCTTGATAATTGGTTACCAGCTTTAGTTAATAAATATTATGCGCCACTGTGTTCATCTACTAATCTAACGGATGCGTTTGCCTTACTAGCAAAATTTAGAATTTTATCATCAACACGAAAAGGCCCTGAAGGTGTTGAAAACCTAAATGCACAAGTAATAGACGTTTTACGTAACAAAGGAAAAATACCCTTCAATAATATTGATGGCAGCAGTGGTTTATATCCAACACAACCAATAATGATCACAGAGAATGACTACCGTTTAGGTGTTTATAATGGAGATATTGGCTTGCTGTGGCGTAATGAGCAAGGCCATTTAATGGCTGTATTTGAAAATACGGCAGGTGAATATGACTGGATCATGCCGTCACGTTTACCTAAATTTGAAACCGTGTACGCTATGACCATTCATAAAACTCAAGGTAGTGAATTTGAGCATGTGGCGATGGTGTTGCCTGAGCAGAAAGACAATAAACTATTGTCGCGGGAATTATTATATACTGGCATTACCCGTGCTAAGGCTAAATTAACCTTAGCAAGTTCAGAAGCGGTTTGGAAAAGTGGAGTTAGCCAGCAAGTTTATCGTTATTCCGGCTTAGCCATTGAATAACAGTAATATTAAACATTTTTATCGCAGTAAATCGAAGAAGCACACCTACTAATGAATTTAAAGAACATTGAAAAAAGCATTTATCGTAAACGTTTAAACATTATTATTGTTAGCTTTATTGCTAGCCTACTCCTTTTAGCTTTGGCATACGGACAAGGACTAATAGCCTTATTTTCAGATTTAGCTAATGTCGCCGTTGAACCAGCAAAAAAAATCGCAGCAGATACTGTAAATACTGGCGAACAAGACAGTAATTTTAAGTACAATTTTTTAGGTGTGGTTTTAGCGTTAGCAACATGTGCTTTTGCCTTACATCGATTGAAAAATATAGCATTTTTCACTGAGGTTTATTATGTTTGGCAAGTTAAACAACAGCAAAACTATATTTACCGTAAATTGAAGAAAATTAAAGCGGCTGCTGAAAACGATGATGTTAATGCCTTGATAATTTTAAATTTTTATTATGCTAGCTTAAAGCAAATTTATTTACTTGATGACAACACATTAACCATGTCTAAACTCAATAAAGATATCTGTGAACTTGACAGTAAAATTGAAAGTAAACAACTGACAATTACAACTGAGCAATATCAACAGAGTTTGCTTACTGAATACTAAAAAGCTGTGGCGATTATTGTCTCAATAAGGTAAAAGTAAGTCTCTACAAATGTGAAAATAAGGAATATGTCATGATAGGTTACGTTACATTAGGTACCAATAATTTAGCACGCGCTGTCGCATTTTATGATGAGTTACTTGCTACTATAGGCGCTGGGCGTTTTTTTGAAACTGAGCAATTCGTTGCTTGGTCAAGAGGGCCTGAACAAGCGGGTATTTCAATTACTAAGCCGTTTGACGGGCAACCGGCAACTGTCGGTAATGGTGTTATGGTTGCTATCATGCTTAATTCTACAGACGAAGTTGATGCCTTTTATCAAAAAGCGTTGGAGCTCGGCGCAACCTGTGAAGGACCAGCTGGACCTCGTGGTGAAATGGCAGGTTTTTATGCTGGCTATTTCCGAGATTTAGATGGCAACAAGCTCAATGCTTTTTATCTTGATATGCCTACGGAATAAAGGCACTAACTGCACCAATTAAGTTGCCATAATGGGCGAGCTTTAAGTTACATTATTGAGCAAAAAAAGGGCAAAAAAAACAGAACAATAAAAACGGGTGAATGAAAACGAATGAAAAAGCTAAAAAATGAAGCTGAATTATTGAAAAAAGCAATTGTAATTGGTGAAAATTACGCGAAAAACCGTGGTTATAAAGGTTTCTCTGCTACTAACGCCGCTAAAGAAAAGGTTGAAGCTCTATATCGATTATTAGTAAATGATAAGCTTATTCAGCCTTTACCAAAAGATAATGAAGACTTAGCGAGTATGAAGCATAAGTTGGCAATATGGATTGCTAAACAATTGCCTGAAGGTCACCCATTACTTAAGTAACTTAGCTTGTTTTAAGTTAAAATAGCGTTTATTCAGTAATTCAATCAGCGTGCTGCGTTGATTGAATTTTTTAATTATAAAGTAATGAAATAGTAAATTTGTATTATGAATCGTAAAAAGAAAATTAACCAAACCTTGAAAGCTAAGGTTAAAAAAATGAATGCTAAGCGACAAAAATCCAATAAGCCTAAATATATTTCCAAGGCTGAAAGGGCAGCGATTGCAGCCAAAGAAGCTGAAACTAATGTGCAAGAAGGTGCAGAAGAGAACTCACAAGGCATAACAGTTGTCGACGTAGACGAAACGGAATAAACCTTAACAGCACAAAGCTATAATTTTACGCTCTCAATTACCTGAGAAATGCTGTTAATCAAAAATGCCATTAATCAAAAAGTAGAAGTTATTAATATGCAGCCAAATAGTCTCAAAAAAATTGTTGTTTTTGGCAATTCAGCCTCAGGGAAGTCAAGTTTAGCTAAGCAATTGGCGACACAATATCAGCTTGCACATTTAGACTTAGATACTTTAGCTTGGCTACCTATGGCTGCTGAAGACTTAGTGCCACAGCGACAAAGCATTGAGGTTTCTGTCGCAAACATTAATGCTTTTATAAAGCAAAATCAAGCCTGGGTGATCGAAGGTTGCTACAGTGATTTACTCGTACATGCGTTGACAAAATGCAGTGAGGTTATTTTTATGAATCTGCCCATTGAACTTTGTATTGAAAATGCCAAACATCGTCCTTGGGAGCCGCATAAATACAATAGTAAAGCTGCGCAAGATGCTAATCTAGGTATGTTAATTGATTGGATAGCACAATATGACCAGCGAACTGATACCTTTTCAAAATCCGCACATCAAAAACTATATGATGAATTTACTGGCAAGAAAACTCAATATATCAATAACCAACAAGTGTCATTGTGATTGCGAATGAGCACAGCAAACACAAGCAACAACTGCTGATAACTAATTAAACCTTGAAGTTGATATTTATGTGAGATATTAACCGCTTTTTTAGTTACCTTTATTTGGTTAATAATTAACTAATGGCAACAACATTTAGTCGTTGCCATTAGTTTTTGCTATTGTTTTGAAAGCTCGGCGGCAGTATCAATAAAAATCCCTTGAATATCTTTCGCTTCTCTTTCTGTTTGACCACCATGCTTAAGAAACGCCGCAATAATTGTTTGCGTTTTTTCTTCTTTAGCTCGCTCTAAAAAATGTCGAAGTTCAAGTTCTGTACCTACATCTTCATCTTTTATAGAAGCCGCAATAATTTCTTTGTACATAACAATATCGCGAATTTCCCAACCGACGATAATTGATAATAATTGCGCTATAAATTCATCAAGTTCTGCTTTAGGAACAAACTGAGTAATAATATTTAAAGTTTCAGCTTGTTGTACTGTAAAATCAGCACCTGTGAGGAGTGCTTGAAGTGCTTTGCCTTTTCCTAAGCGTCGAGCGAATTGCACGGCTCCTTGACCTCCTGTAGGAATATTGATGTATAGCTCTGGTTGAGCAAAAGCAGAATTTTCAGTGCCGTAAGCTAAATCACATGCCATTACAAATTCATTGCCGCCACCTCGCGCTACACCATCAACTATCGCAATAGAAAGTTGTTTCATTGCTTTAATATTGGCGATTAAATGATTGAACTCAATTGAAGCGGCTTGTCCTCCCGAAGAACCGTTAATGACATTAAGATCTAAATGAGCAATAAAAAACGCCTCATGAAATGACTTAAAGATAACAGCTTTGATTTTACGGTCATCTTTTAATGATAGAATAAATGTATTCAATTCATTAATTAAATCAATAGTTAGAATGTTGACAGGTGGGTTTTTAATTAACACCGTAGCTACACCTGCTTCTTGGGTAATCATCAATTTGTTCATTATAATTTTCCTTTTAAGGTTGTCAGTGTTGTGACAAAGTCTTGTGTCACTTCGAATTGATGTAGCCATTTTAAAACTTAAGTAGGTATCCAAAAATAAGCTAAAATGAACTATACTGATTCCATATTGGAACCAATGAGGTGAGTATGGATCTCGCAAGTCGATTATTACTTTTACTAGAAGTCGCAGAGTTCGGTAGTTTTGCCAAAGTATCAGAACATAGAAATGTGAATAGGTCTGCTATTTCTAAACAAATAGGAAAGCTTGAGCATGAACTTGGTGTTCAATTATTGAATCGAACTACACGCTCATTATCGTTAACAGCCGCAGGAGCTGAAATGATAAATCAGGCAAAGCAATTGCGAGAGCTGCTTAGTAACTCCAAGCGTTTAGCAGAAAACTATCACAGTGAGCCTAGGGGAGAGCTTAAAATCTCTAGTTCGACTTTGTTTGGGCGTCAATACGTACAACAAGCCATTTTGAAATTTCAAGTGATGTACCCCAAAATAACTATAGAGCTGGTTTTAGAAGATCGAATGGTTGATTTAGTTGGTGAAGGTTTTGATATTGGCTTTCGTCTAGGTGAACCAAAAGAGTCTAATTTAATCTCAAAACAAATCGCTAGAAATAGACTTTTAATTGTTGCGGCACCTGCATTTCTTGAAAAGTTTGGGAAACCTAACACTATACCTAAGCTTGAAAGTCTACCAGCTGTTGTATATTCAGCTCAGGGATTATTAATTGATAAAATAAAGTACTGTGATAGCTCAGGAAATGACGGGGTTATTCAGCTAAACCCTGCGTATAAAGTGAATGAAGTTGAAATGCTAATCAATACGGCTGTTGCAGGAAATATGTATACAGTAACAACGGCACAGATGATAGAAAATGAAATTTTAGAAGGTCAGCTCGTGCCGATAATGACGCATATTAATTTAGCCGATTATGGTACATTTTACGCAGTGTATCCACATCGAAATTCCCCATTAAAAACTAGGTTATTTATTGATACATTGAAAGCAGTAATTGGAGATAAAACTCCAATTTGGGAGTCACGTATTCCAGGTTTTGACAAAATGTACGGCAACAAAGCGTCATAATAAATTATTGTTAAAACAATCAGAAGATCTAAAATAATAGATTAATTTATTGTTGTATTAGCGACGAAATCGTTATATTAAAAAAGGTAGGCATATGCTGTATTCAGGCACTAATTTAATAGGAACAGTTTTTACTTTAGAACCTACCGCTGTTTGAAGGCATGTTCCATACAGTATGTTGAAGATCAAAGCGTTGAAAAATTTCTTTAGCTTCTTCAACACTCCACTTAGCCCAGTTAGGGTTTAAATGGTTTCCATACCAAACTTTTGAAAACTCCCAGATATTATTTATTGGTTGTACATCACCTTTATTCATACCGTGCTTTTCACACCAATTATCAACCTCTGCCTCTGATGCAAACATCAGCATAGTGCTACATGTATAGGTGACATTGTCCCATGCGTTGATCATAGGTATAGGAAAGTGAATAAATAGGTTTTTGTTTTTTATTTGCCCCTTGATGATTTCGATAACTACTTGTTTGGCTTCACCACCTAAGGTTGTTGTTATCGTTAAATCACAGTTTAGCAAGGCTGCTGCTCCTAAAGAGCACCATGCGCAATTTCCCCACCAACTGGCACTTTTCGATTCAATCCAAAAGTTTGTAGGAGCGGTTGAGAATGGATGCATTATCCAAACCTCTGATGACTTAGGGTGTAAAACCACGCCATGATATTCTTGTAGGGTCTGTAGCGCGTTAATTGCATCAGGTTTTGACGCATTAAAGTGCTGAACTATGTCATCAATTTTGGGCGCATAACCACAGTTAACGATATGATCCATGATGAAATAATGAAGTGTAGAATTATTTAATTCCATGCTTTTCCCTTTATTTAAATGTCGTATTGGTTAAATGAAGCTCCATTTGTACATTACATCTTTCGTATGGCGATGACGCACCCTCAATGTGACTAAAGCCGAGCTTTTCATAAAGCTTGATGGCAGGGGTTAATACTGAATTACTTTCTAAGTACAGTCGTTTTATCCCCATTAAATTTGCTCTTTCAAGTATTTTTCTACCTAATAATAAGCCAATACCTTTTCCTTGAGCGCTTGGTGATACTGCCATTTTTGCAAGCTCATAATTATCCGCATCCATTTTTATCAAAGCACAACAGCCAACGGGTTTATCTTTATCTAATGCAATAAGGATAGTACCTGATTGGTTTAGGATATAACTATCTGGATCGTTCAAAGCGTTGTAATCAGGCGCCTCCAACTCCCAATGTTTGCTGATCCACTCAATGTTCAAAGCCTTAAAAGCCTTTTGATATTTTGGTGCGTAGTCTACAACATGAATGTCTTCAATATTCTCATCTACTCTAGCGCTTATTGGTCGAAACCTAAGGTGCCTGTCAATAACGCTTACTGCTTGCCACAGATCTACCCCTGTTTCTTGCTTTAGTTGTTTCATTGCGATGTCAATTGCGTCACATTGCTTTTGCATCACAGGAACCATAGCTTTTGCTCGCGTATTTAACTGCACTAAAGTAATACGTGAATCTTCAGCTGATTTGTAACTATCAATTAAATCGGCAGCCTTCATTTCTTTAATTATTTTACTTACGGAGACATGAGAGTGATTGATTTCTTTTCCAATATTGACTACAGAATCGGCGCCTTTAGCTGCAAGTAGATAAAAGACTGGAAACCATTTTGTTTCTATCTCAAAGTTAAATTTTTCGTAAGTTTTTTCCGCGTCTTTCGATACTTGTGCCGCAAGTTGTCTTAAGGAGGTGCCTAAAGCGATATGCCCTAGTTCATTAAATGATTTCATTTTCGACAAACTCCGTAATCAGTTACGGATATTTTAGTGGGTAAAATTGAGATCTGTCAAATTAATTATTATTTTCTCTTTAATGGTATGAAATTATATAGAATATGCATGTTTTGCTATTGAGAGAGCCAATAAATTTATTGTCATTATCCAGCTGAAGAAAGATACAATGATATTAGCTAAGACGCTTAGTTTGGATAATGGACTGACTTCTTTTCTAATGTCAGCACATCAAAATTTCATGGTGAGTTTACTGGAAAGAAAGCTCATTACTCCAACAACCCTAAACTATAAAGCTAATGAGTGAGATAAATTTTTATCTTCAAATTTAGTAGCTTAAAAATTAAAGCTCTCACTACATATGTTTGCTTCGAGAGATATTTTTTAAGGGCCTGAGGAATTAGCTTTTAATAATTCTTGTAATGATTGAGGACGATAGCTATTTTCAATAGCTTTTAACTCCCCAGTTTTTTGTAACAGGTTGATAGCTTGGTTGATAGCTATTAAATCGCTTTTTTCAATAGAGTTGCGGCTAAACATCAATGAGGCTGGACTAATATGTAGATTGTTAGCAACTAATTCTACTTGTTCATATCTCTCTTCACCAAGATGAAGGTAAAATATGTCTGCATCTACTAGCAATAAACTACCTCTACTAGGCTCGATAAACAGTAATTCTGTAGCACGTTTGGCATCTGGATAAGCGCTATAAAGTCTCTCTTTTTTCCACTTGGTGCGTAATATTTCAAATTTATCACCATACCAACCACTTACAGGACCAATCAAACGTAACTTCTGTTCCAGCGCGTCAGACATATTAAATATGGGTGGTAGTTTAAGTTGTTTTCTACTAAACAAACCAACAACTTCATTACGATATGGGGCACTAAAATATGCATATTTTTGCCGTTGAGCTGTTTTGGATGCACGGATCATAACGTCAAATTTATCCTGCTGTAGGCTTCTTAAAATCCTTTCTCCTGTCATAGGTAGAAGATGCCAACGAACTTGGCAGCCGGCTTGGTTTAATATCCGTTGAGCTAGCATTGCGTCCATACCTGCAACTTGTCCATTGTTATCAAGGTAAGCTGAGGGGGCATGTAAATCTAAATGCACCGTTAAAGTTTTGTTGCACCTGACTTCCGCGGTTTCTCCATTGAGGGAAAATAAAATCGTCAACAAAAAATAGGCTATCAAGCTAAAACTTCCAGCTAGACTAGGTAAATATTTCATTTGAATAATTTTAACGTCCCTTAATATTTAATAATATTGGTCATATGAACACAGACAATATAACAAGCTTAATAGGTCTTGAGGGTCGTGTTTATCTAAGTAAAAAGTTTGTGGCTTAAACATGCAATTATGCTGAAAGCGCGCATTTTGAGTACTAAATAATTTTTGATACATAATAACGCCATGCTTTTAGTTTGTCATTACAATGGCGGATGACCAATAAACAACCTTTAAAGTAAACTACATTGGCATGAAGCTTCTGCGCGAGAATTATATACCTTGTGCAAGCTCACTTCAGTAGCTGATATTCAGATAGTAAACATTAAATACTGGTTCTAAAATTGAGCAACTAGCAATAAATTAGATACTTCGAGTCATAAACCGACTATTAGCATCGAGCTGATAATTACCAAACGGGCCGCAATATTCAAAGCCGAATTTTTTATAAAGCGCTTTGGCGGGCTTGAAGAATTCCATTGAACCGGTTTCTAAACTCATTTTTTGATATTCACGACTAGTCGCTACTTTTAATAAGTGTTCCATTAAAGCCGAAGCAACGCCTAAGTTGCGTGCTTTTGTAGTCGTCCTCATTGATTTAATCTCAACGTGGCTTGAGTTAAGTTCACGCAATGCTGCACATCCAAGCAAAGTATCGTTTTTCCAACAGCTGTAAAAAGTGATTGCAGGGTCTTTCAATGCTGAAGTGTCTAAGGCATGGACGCTTTCAGGTGGCGATGTTGCGTACATGTCAGCTAAATGCTCTTCGAGTAAAGCGATAACTTCGCCGTCAATTAAATCATCAACTTTTATCTGCATGCTTTTATTCTGCTTTTTTTGACATCCAATACTGATATTACCACTTTTTACGTGGTAGAAATTGTTTTTGTTGTTCATTAGCGTGTGTTTGGTTGTAAATTTTTCGATGAACATTTTTCCCTATTAAAATTTTAATTTGATAATAAGACTCGCGAAACAATGCCCAACCACGGCTACCTTGCCAACTTTTATTATAAAGTTTTTTGCTAGCAGCAATGGCGTCAGGTGATTGTTTAATTAAAGACAAAGCAAATGCTTGTGCATCAACAAGCGGTGTATCGGTAATTTCGGTAACTAAGTTTAATGCGAGTGCTTGTTTACCGCTAAACTCTTCTGCTGTCATTGCGAGTTTTTTGGCTTGGTCAATGGCAATAATATCGCGAAGAGCAATTGTGCCGCCCATATCTGGAATTAAGCCCCATTTCCCTTCCATAATTGATAGTGAAGCATCAGGCGTAGCAAACCTGAAGTCTGCGCCTAGGGCAATTTGTAAACCGCCGCCCCAACAACGACCGTGTATAGCACAAATAACCGGGGCAGGAATATCTTGCCAACTTGTCGAAATCCGTTGCGCTAAATTAGCTCGCCACGGTAAACCTTTAAAAAGCAGCTTAAGCATACTCATTGGTGATTTCATGATAGATTTTACATCTAACCCTGAGCAAAAATCATCACCATTACCCGAGACAATGACTGCGCGAATTGCTCTATTTTTACGTAGTGCCCTGATAGTTTTATCTATAGCAATAAACATTGGCATATCAAGCGCGTTAAGCTTATCTGCGCGATTAAGTTGCACGTGGGCAATATTATCGACTATTTCAACAGTAACTCTATGCTTGGCCATGGGCGTCCTTGTATTGTTGGTATCTTTTAATGGTATGACCAGTACCTTAACGAAAGTCAATATTGATGTCCACTTTCGTATTTGCTGTTTTGATTGAACACTTGTAAAAGCTATATTTTTATCGCACATTGTTATGCATTATTTATATATTTCTGGAATGTTGGTAAAAGGTTATGAAAAGCAAAATAATTTTATCTAGTGTGATTGTATTATCGAGCTTACAGCTGTTGGTTAATGATGTAGCTCAGGCTCATCAAGATAAACCGTTTGCTATTGCTATTCATGGTGGCGCAGGGACGATAAGTAAAAGTAAAATGACTACTGAAAAGCGTGCTGCCTATGAAAGTAAATTAAAACAGGCGCGTGATGCAGGCTTTGCCTTGTTGGCAAAAGGAGAATCTAGTCAAGCAGCAGTAATAGCTGCAATTCAAATATTAGAAGACTCGCCATTATTTAATGCTGGCAAAGGGGCGGTTTACACTTTCGACGGTGAACATGAACTTGATGCGTCCATCATGAACGGAAAAACCTTAAATGCAGGGGCTGTTTCTGGCGTTAAAACGGTTAAGAGCCCGATTGCGTTGGCCGAAAAAGTTATGGAAAAGTCGGTACATGTTATGTTGAGTGGCGAGGGGGCAGAAACATTTGCTAAGCAACAAGGCATTGAGCAAGTTGAAAATACTTACTTTGATACTGAGGCTAGATATAAATCATTATTACGTGCGAAAAAGAAACTAGCAGAAAAAGAAAAAGAATTAAAAGACTTTCAAGCGGCGCATCAATTACTACCTAATGAATTTAAATACGGCACTGTAGGTGCTGTGGCATTAGATAAATCAGGCACATTAACGGCAGGCACAAGTACTGGTGGCATGACTGCGAAACGATATGGCCGTATTGGAGATTCACCAATTATTGGTGCGGGCACTTATGCAAATAATGAAAGTTGTGCAGTTTCAGCAACAGGTCATGGTGAGTATTTTATTCGTTACCATGTTGCGGCTGATATCTGTGCACGTATGCAGTATCAAAACATAACCCTTAAGAAAGCTGCTGACGTAGTGGTTAATGATGTTTTATTAGAAGCCGGCGGTTCGGGTGGTATTATCGCTATTGATTATGCAGGTAATATTACCATGCCGTTTAATAGCTCTGGCATGTACCGAGCGAGTAAATCGTCAAATGGCGAAGAGTTTATTGGAGTTTTTAAAGATGATTAAAAATAAAACTAAGATTATCAGCGCAATATCGTTGCCTAAAAGCGCCCCAATTGTTGCTTTAACAACAGCCTTTGCGGCCGCTGGGGCATTGGTTGGCTGTTCAGATGATGTTGGCAAAGTAAGTTTAGGTTTATTTACTACCAAAGATGTAGTGATAAATGCTCAGCAAGATCCGATAGTAAAAGGGGTTACTTGTCATATTAGCCATGTTGAAGCCGATTTAGATTTTTCTGAACCTTCAGATATGAGTATCGCTTGTCGACAAACAGGAGAGATATCAGCGCAAGATTTAGCAAAAATTGATCGCTCTAAAAATGGTCAAGTAGTTTTTAAAGAGTCGAAAAGTATATTATTTAAAAGCTTAAAGGTAAGACGCATTTATGATGCTGAAAATAAAACCTTAATTTACCTGTCTTATTCAACTAAAGAATCGTCAGGTAGTCATCATCATTCGTTATCTACCGTACCGTTATACAACACGAAAGCATGGGATTGGGCACAAGCGCAAGACGTAAACGGTAATCCGTAAATAAACATTTTAGTGGATTACCCTGAATTAAAATAAAGAAAGTAGTAGAAATTATGTTAGCAAAACTGTTTAGTCCAAAAGCCATTATTGATGAAAGTACTCAAAACTGGATTCTTGATACCTTTGCATGGGCAATTGAAAATTTTGATATTGATGTTTTGAAAAAAGAAACACGTTTGATCTTACCCAGCAATGAATTTTATCCCGGCACGGTGTCTAGTATTGATGAAATGGCGCAAGCAATGTTTATTAATACTAAAAATTATGCCGGCATGCAGCAATGGCCAATTCAATTGACTAATAACGTACCCACGTCAAATACAGCAATTGAAGATTTAACCTTAGGTACTGTTATTCGTGGAGAACATGCTGATATCACTCTAAGTACAGGTAATGAGGCGTTAACATTAGGTTATACGCCTAACCAGGTGAACCAACCACAAGATTTAATTGCCGGTATTAGTCAAGCGCTTGCCAGTATTTTAGTGGTGTCGAATAAAGTGTTACCTCCAGGAGGGAAAGAATACTTACCACAAGCAATCGATTTGGTTGCTTGTTTTATGGGATTCGGGGTGATTTTTGCCAATACCGCTTACCAATTTAAAGGTGGTTGTGGTTCGTGTAACAATGCCAGTTTGAATCGTCAAGCAGCGTTAACTGAGCCAGAAACCTTATACGCGTTAGCGTTGTTCTGTGTATTAAAGCAAGAGCCGATAAAACAGGTAAAGAGCCACTTAAAGTCACATTTAAGAAAAGATTTTAGCCATGCTTACAAAAGCATTGAGCAATCGCTTAATAACAGTACTCAACCGGCATTATTAGCGGTAATGAATTAATCGAAGACCTCTACATTAGCCAAAATCAAAAAATTTATAAAAAAATTGGTAAATGGATGATTTATTTGCAAATGCGTCTACAGTTAAGGGTGTATGCTCAAACTTTTTGAAGATGCAGTTTCAGAACTAAGCTAGGAAATTAGAGCAAGGCGCGGTACGAAGGTAATGGTTATTCCCTTATCAAGTAGCGCAACGCTGAACTGTTTTTCTAGCATAGCTCCCTGCGGGCAATACGTGAAAGGGGCATCTCCGGCGTTATTGATTTTTACAATGGAACAACCATTCTATTCAATCAATGCCTTGGTGCTACCCCTTTATCGGTTTGCCGAATCCTGCATCTACAAGTAGCTTGAGCATAAAGGTATTATTTTAATTTTTAGGGATCCGCTATGGAATCATTACAAGTAAAAGAATATATGAACCATTATCCAGTCACTTTTACGCCTGAAATGGTCGTAGAAGAAGCCGCATTACGGTTTTTAAAAACCAAGCAAATAGGTGGTCCTGTTATTGATAAAAATCATCAACTCATCGGCTTTTTGTCAGAAAGCGACGTGCTCGCTAAAATGATAGAAACCATTTATTACAACGAGCATATTGCTGATGTTAGCGATTTAATGCGCAAAGATGTTCTGACCGTAAAACCTTATGATAGTGTTATGGAGCTAGGTCAGCAGATGTTAAAAAATAAGCCCAAGGTATATCCTGTGGTTGATGACGATGAGAACTTATTAGGGACAATATCGCGTAATGATGTTTTACGAGCAATCGACCTGCATCTGCGTTCTGGTTATAAAGCTTAACAAATAGTCATTATTGTTGATTTTATTAATTATTACTCGTATGTAATAGTAAATGAAAACTTTCCATTGGGTTTGATATTCATTTGCTATTATTTACCTGTTAAACTGTATTTTTACTATCTGTTTTGAGTTTGTTTTGTCCACTGAATCCTCTGTTAATTCTACTTCTAATAATATTGAAAATGTCACAGTAAAATCACTTTTTGACCAATTACATCGTGTTAAATTGTCTGATAAAGCACGTATTAAAAAGCGTTTGCTGGGCGTTAAGAAAATTAACAACACAGGTAAGCAACAAAAAGCTTTGCAGCAAATATCTGTCTCAATTGTGCAATCCATTGAGAACAAGCAACTTCGCTTAGCCAATATACCAAAAGTTAGTTACCCAGAAAGTTTGCCAGTATCACAAAATGTTGATGTTATTGCTAAAGCGATTACTGAAAACCAAGTCGTGATTATCGCTGGTGAAACTGGCTCTGGTAAAACCACGCAAATTCCAAAAATTTGTTTGCAATTAGGGCGTGGTGTCGAAGGCATTATTGGTCATACTCAACCTCGTCGTATAGCGGCTCGCACAGTCGCAAACCGTATTGCTGACGAATTAAATACTAAGTTAGGCAATGCTGTTGGTTACAAAGTTCGCTTTAATGATCAAGTAAGTGAGCAGAGTTACGTTAAATTGATGACTGATGGTATTTTGTTGGCAGAAATGCAAAAAGACCGTTTGTTACGTCAATACGATACGTTAATTATTGATGAAGCTCATGAACGCAGTTTAAATATTGATTTCATTTTGGGGTATTTACGCCAAATTTTGCCTAAACGTCCTGATTTAAAGGTTATTATTACCTCAGCAACTATTGACCCTGAACGTTTTGCTAAGCATTTTGCAACTAGCAATAGTGACCTTGCACCCATAATTGAGGTTTCAGGTCGTACATTCCCAGTTGAAATGCGCTACAGGCCACTAAGTGAACTAAGCGATGACAGTAACGGGGATGCCGATATTATTTCAGGTATTCTAAACGCGGTTGATGAACTTGGCTCAGAAAGTAAAGGCTCTAGTAGCAGCGGTGATATTTTAGTATTTCTTAATGGTGAACGTGAAATTCGCGATACTGCTCGCGCCTTAGAAAAGGCAAATTTACGTCATACCAATGTTTTACCCTTGTATTCGCGATTGACTGTGGCTGAGCAAAACTTAATTTTTAAACCGCATAGTGGTCGTAATATCGTATTAGCAACCAACGTTGCAGAAACGAGTTTAACTGTGCCAGGCATTAAATATGTGATTGATCCAGGTACGGCAAGGATCTCTCGCTATAGCTATCGAACTAAAGTGCAGCGTTTGCCTATTGAGCCAATTTCACAAGCCAGTGCCAATCAGCGGGCTGGGCGTTGTGGTCGTGTTTCGTCAGGTGTTTGTATTCGTTTATATTCAGAAGATGATTACATAAACCGCCCTGAATTTACCGATCCTGAAATATTACGTACCAATTTAGCCACGGTTATTTTACAAATGTTGGCTTTAGATTTGGGTGAGATTTCTGACTTTCCTTTCGTTCAACCACCTGATAATCGAAATATAAATGATGGTGTGCGTTTATTGGAAGAATTAGCGGCCATAGATGCAAGTGCTAATCGCGTTAAATTGACACAAGTTGGTCGCTCGTTATCAAAGTTTCCAATCGACCCGCGCTTAGCGAAGATGATTTTAACGGCAGCAGATTTAGGTTGTATTGAGCAAATCTTTATTGTTGTGAGTGCCTTAAGTATTCAAGACCCGCGTGAACGACCACACGAAAAACAACAAGCCGCTGATGAAAAGCATGGCCGTTTTAAAAATAAACAATCGGACTTTGTTAGCCTATTAAAACTGTGGAATTATGTAGAAGAGCAGCAAAAGCAGCTTACTAATAATCAATTTCGTCGTTTGTGTCAGAAAGAATTCTTGTCTTATGTGCGTATCCGAGAATGGCAAGATATCTACAGCCAGTTAACGCATTCATTGCGCGAGCTGAAAATCCCGATGAGCCGCATTGAATTGGACTTGTCTGAAGAAGAAAGTAAAAACAAAGCAAACCCAAATTTAGATATTGTTCATCAGGCAATTTTGTCTGGCTTGTTAAGTCATTTAGGGCAACAAGATGAAAACCGTGAATACAAAGGTGCTCGTGGTAGTAAATTCTTTATATTCCCTGGCTCAGCACTTGCCAAAAAGTCACCTAAGTGGTTGATGGCGGCGGAGTTGGTTGAAACTAGTCGTTTATTTGCTCGTATGGCAGCCAAGATTGACCCTTTATGGCTTGAGCCTTTGGCAGAGCACTTAGTTAAACGAAGTTATAGCGAACCGCATTGGGAAAAGAAACAAGGCGCTGTGATGGCGTTTGAGCAAGTAACGCTTTATGGCTTGATTATCGTTGGTAAACGTAAAGTTAATTTCAATAAGATTGAGCCTGATACCTGTCGTGAAATTTTTATCCGCGAAGCGTTAGTTAATGGTGACAGCACGATAAAAGAAGCATTCTTAAAAGATAATCGTCAACTTGTTAATGAAATTGAAGCATTAGAGCAAAAAGCGCGACGTAAAGACTTCTTGATTGAAGAGCAACAGTTAGTTGATTTCTACACTGAAAAGCTACCTGAAACAGTTATTTGTCAGCGAAGCTTTTTGACTTGGTGGAAAAAGCAAAAGCACAACAACGCTAAGTTATTAAATTTTACCAAAGCATTTTTGCTAAAAGAAACGGCCGTTAAACTATCCGCCAATGAATATCCAGAAACCTGGCAACAAGGCAGTTTAACTCTACCATTGAGTTATCATTTTAGCCCTGGTGATATTGACGATGGTATTAGTGTTTTGATCCCTGTTGGTATATTAAACCAAGTGGAAAATATTGGCTTTGACTGGTTGATTCCCGCACTAAGGCTTGAGCTAATAACTGCCTTGATTCGCGGTTTACCTAAGTCGTTACGGCGCAATTTTGTTCCGGCGCCAAACTATGCCGAAGCTTGTTTTTCTGCAATTTCAGGGGCTGATAGTGCGTTAACAGCAGCGCTTGAAAAACAATTATTACGAATGACGGGTGTGCGGCTGCCAGAAGATGCGTGGCAAGGTATAGAGCTAGTGCCGCACTTATCAATGAACTTTAAAATAGTTAACGAAAACGGCAAACTGCTGAAACAAGGTCGTAACCTTGATGATTTAAAAGATAGCTTACAAGGCAAAGTACAAGCATCAATTAAAAAGGTTGCTGATAAAGGTATCGAGCGAAGTGATATAGCTACATGGGATTTTAATAATTTGCCAAAAAGCTACGAAAAGAAAATGGCTAATATCACCATAAAAGCTTTTCCAGCCTTAGTTGATAAGAATAAATCTGTTGCGATTGAACTGTTTGAGCATGAAAGCTTGGCTGAGCAAGCTATGTTAGATGGCGTTAGTCGCTTGATATTATTGAGTATCCCATCACCTGTTAAATATTTACAGCAGAAGTTGCCAAACAAGGCCAAGCTTGGGCTATATTTCAATCCATTTGGATCTATTAATGACTTACTTGATGATTGTATTGTTGCTGGCTGTCAGTTTTTAGTTAATGAATATGGTGAACTTCCTCGAACGCAACAAGCATTTGAAGCATGTAAAGAACATGTACGCGCTGAAATTGCTGATTGTGTATTAAGTGCAGCGATAAAAGTTGAGCGAGTACTGAGTTTAGCCCATGACGTAAGAAAGCAAATGAAAGGCAGAATGTCATTAAATGTTGTGCAGTCGCATGGTGATATTAAAAACCAATTAGAAACAATGGTGTTTAAAGGCTTTGTTACTAAAGCGGGTTATCAACGTTTAGATGATATTGCTAGGTATCTTACAGCTATGCAGCGACGATTAGAGAAGCTGCAAATTGATCCTAATCAGGACCGTTTAAAAATGTTGGAGGTTGAAAAAGTACAAAAAGCATTAGACGCTGTAGTTGTGCAACAACCTAAAGGTCAACCAATAACGAAAGAATTAGCGCACGGTTATTGGATGATTGAAGAGCTACGGGTATCGCTATTTGCACAAAACTTAAAAACACCGTATCCAATATCGGCGAAACGAATACTGAACTATTTGAAAGAAAACGGTTAAATTACCGACTTTGATTTGACAGTTTTGACTATCGTGAGTATAAATAAATTTATACTAACTATAAAAATACATTGGAGTAGTAATGGCGAATTACGATGATAAGCGCAATTTTTATCGCATGATGTTAAACAGCGAAGTTACCGTGACCATTATTGATGATGAAGCTAATAGCAAAATTTTAGCTACTTGTCGTGATTTAAGTGCAACTGGGATTGCTATAGAAATGCCGCATCCGTTAGAAATTAATACTGACGTGCGTATTAGTGTTGAGTCAGCAAACCATGCTGTGCAACCGCTAGATACTAAAGGCAAAGTAGTTAGAGTGACTGAAGAAGGTGAGGGCTGCTACTTAATTGGCGTTAATATCACTGAAATTGACTAGTCGCCAGTTAATATAACCATGACCCTGCAGTTATAAAGCAGGGTCGTGAATTACCTATAAAATGTTTCTGTTGGTTTTAGCGAAGTTATGATGCTAAAATCCAATGTGCCATAAAATATACGCCAATATAACCTACGGTATAGGCTATGGCTAAATAACCTATATTGCGAAAATAGCTGATAAAACTTAATTCTTTAATTTTACTCATGGCTATAATACCCGCCGCAGAACCAATTACGAGAATAGAACCGCCAACCCCTGTTGCATAAGTTAGCAACAACCACTCAGTTACTTCCATTTCAACATCCGCTTTTAATAGTGCTGCTGTTAATGGCACGTTATCAATTACTGAGGACATAAAGCCGACAATATAATTGACATATATTGCAGGTAATACTTGATAGAGTTGCGTAAAACCATTAAGCACGCCAGTTTCTTTTAAAATGCCAACTAAAAGCAGTACCCCTAAAAAGAATAACAAAGCATCGTATTCTACCTCTCGAATATAGTTCAGCACGTCTTGACTTTGTTGGCTTGATAATCGAGTCGCAACCAAAAACATAACCGAAAGGCCAAACAAGAAACTTAAAACGGGGGGAACTTGATAATAAACATTGAGTAGTAAAGTCGCAGAAATGGTTAACAAGAAAATTACCGCAATAACAATATCACCTTTATCGATTTTTATCTGTGATTGTGAGAGTTGTACGGCACCAGAAAGCCTCAACGATAGTAAGCTAGCTAGCGTTATAACACCAATAAATGAAGGCAGTATTAATAATAATAAGTTTGATATTGTGACTTTGTTTTCGAGAAAAATCATCAGGGTGGTAACGTCACCGGTAATTAACGATACGCCGCCGCTGTTGACCGAAAATATAATTAGGGCAGCATATTTTAAACGTTTTTTGACGCCAAATTGTAAATTCATTACCACGGTAATTGCCACTAGGGTGGCGGTTACATTATCGGCAAAAGATGAAAAAACAAATGCAAACATCGCGATTACAAACATTAAACCTCTTTCGGAAATGCTTTTCGGTAACACGCGTTGCACGATTGCCGAAATAAAACCTTTGCTATTTAAATAGGCGACAAATGTCATTGCTGACATAAGGAATAACCATAAGGTAGCAATTTCTAATAGGTTTTCATTTAGTTGTTGATTAGTGTGAGTATTACTATCGCTGTTGATGGGAAATATGAAAGCTAGTATCCAACACAAGGTGCCAAAAAATAGCGTGGTTTTAGCTTTATTAATATGAATTAGATCTTCAGTAATGATCATAATAAAGCTGATAACTACTAAGAGGAGAATAACTGAGGTGATCATGATGCTTCTTTATCCGTAAATATTGTTAAGATCAGACAACAACCACTAAAGAAATATTAATGGCGGCGCTGAAGTAAATGGGTTTTCTTATGACGAACTAGAAAGGCTTAAGGTGGATCACTATTACTTAAAAATATTCGGCTAATGAAATGGAATTTGGGTGGTTTAGCATCAATTTCAGAGTTAAATTGTGCGATTTTAACGGATAATTGTTGATGAGCCGCCGCTTCCGATGAAGAGTTCTCAACAACAAAGCAAAGCTGGCAATTATGTTCGTCTAGTAGGGCATGTTCTTGGACGTGAGTAACTGTGAGATTTGAGCTGAAAAGCCAACAAAAAAGCAATAACGAACTGACCCAAGTACTGAGCGTCTGGTGGTTAGCATGTATGTGACTTTTTTTATTCATAATAGGCTAACAAAGCGATGATGGCTTATTATATGCTAAATTGACATTATCAGCAGTTGGTTTTTTATGAGTTGAATCAAATGTTAGCCATGAATTCGAGTCACTCACATTAGCCTGTAGCTAGCATGTAGAGTGCTAGCTACAATTTACTATATTATTCAACTTGGCAAACTAACCCTTTAAGGTAATAGCCTTCGGGATAATTTGATGAAACAGGGTGATCAGCTGCTTGATGTAACCTATCAACAAAATAAACATTTCTTTTTGCGTCTAATGCGGCGTCAGCCACCACTTTTTGAAATAAGCTTGCTTCCATTAAACCTGAGCAAGAAAAGGTTAATAAGGTACCGTTAGGTTTGAGTAATTGCATTGCTAGCATATTGATGTCTTTATAACCACGACAGGCACCAGTAAGTTGAGCTTTAGATTCAACAAACTTTGGTGGATCGAGAATAATCATATCGAAAGTACGTTTTTCATCACGGTATTGACGTAGTAATTTGAAAACATCAGCTTTGATAAAAGATACATTTTTATCATTTAGTTGGTTAAGTTCAACGTTTTGCTTGGCAAGATCTAATGCGTTTTCTGATACATCAACATTAATCACTTCTTTTGCGCCGTTTGCGGCACAATGCAATGAAAACGTGCCAGTATAAGAGAAGCAATTTAAAACACTTTTGTTTTTTGCATACTTACCTGCGGCAAGACGAGAATCTCGTTGATCTAAATAAAAACCCGTTTTATGGCCTTGCGCAACGTCAACGTTGATTTTAATACCATGTTCTTCAATGACACATGCAGTTGACTCTTGCGGCTCTGTTAACCAGCCGGTAACGGGCTCTAAACCTTCTTTTTTACGAACATCAACATCAGAGCGCTCGTAAATATGACAACCAGGATAAAGCTCTTTTAGGCAGGCAACCAGCGTATAACGATGAAAGTCAGCGCCAGCACTTAATAACTGGCAAACAATAAAGTTGTCGTATTTATCTATGGTAATACCTGGTAAACCATCAGATTCCCCGGCAATAAGCCGATAACCTGTAAGACCACCTTGGTCGATAAACCAATCGCGACGTTGTTGAGCGCTTAACAATTTTTTACGAAAAAAATCACTATCGATTTCTTCGTTGATATCGAAACTCCAAACACGGATCCTAATTTGAGATTCTGGTGAATAGGCACCTTTAGCAAGCCATTTTCCCTTATTATCAAAGACATCAACGGTGTCTCCTAATAAAGGATTACCTTTAATTTTGTTGATGGCTTGAGAGAAAATCCATGGGTGCTTTCTTCGCAAAGATTTTTCTCGGGCAACTTTTAAATAAATTCTTGCTGACATATGCCTATACTTATAAATAACAATAATAATTGCGCGAGTGTAGTCAATGCGTTACGTACGTGCAATGTTCTATATTAACTATTTTTAGTTTTGTTAAAGAGAATTAGAAATTTAAGTCGAAAAATAACAAGAGTAACGAGTTAAAGGTAAGGTGAAAATTTATGAATGTAAGTTACATTGCGCATGTTAGCGGTAAAGTGCAAGGCGTTTACTTTCGAGCGTCTAGCCAGCAAGTTGCTATTGATCATGGTTTAAGTGGCTATGCACGTAATTTGACTGATGGTGATGTTGAAGTACTGATGTGTGGCGAAGAGCATGAAATAGATAAAATGTTAGAGTGGTTAGCACATGGCCCACCACAAGCTGAAGTTGCTCATATTGAATCTAAACAAGTGCCTTGGCAGGAACATCATTTTTTTGCCATTAGTTAAATAACCAAACATTGGCAAATCAGCGCTATTGGTATTAGTAGTAAGATAAGGCAAAATACTCGGCAAGTAAAACGCTTGTAAGGGACCTAAGTTGCAGTATTTAGCCATTGATGAACAGCAAAAGTTATATTTTTCACAGACTCAAAAACCAGAGATTAGTGATGATGAATGTTTAATTCAAGTTCGTGCTATTGGGATTAATCGAGCAGATATTTTGCAAAAGCAAGGTAAGTATCCAGCCCCAGTAGGTGAGTCTGAAATACTCGGCATTGAAGCTTGTGGTGACATTGTTGCTATTGGAGATTCCGTTGCGTATCAAAATGAAGAAAGCTTTACCTTAGGTGATAAGGTTTTTGCCATTGTCCCTGGCGGAGCTTATGCAGAGTTTGTAAAAGTAAAAACGGCCCACCTAATTAAATTACCTAAGCACTTCTCCTATGTCGAGGGTGCTGCTATTGCTGAAGCTTATTTAACAGCCTATCAGTGTTTATTTTCAATTGCGAAGCTACAAGAGCACTCAAATGTTTTGATTCATGCTGGTGCAAGTGGTGTTGGTAGTGCCGCTATTCAGTTGGCGAAACGTATAAATTGCCATGTTACGGTTACGGTTGGCAGCGACGAAAAAGTTACAGCATGTAAGGAAATTGGTGCTGATGAAGCGATCAATTATCAAAGTACTGACTTTGTTATTTGGTCAAAGCAACAAAAGCGAAGTTACGATGTTATTGTTGACGTGGTTGCTGGGCAATATATGAATAAGAACATTAGTGTTTGTGCATTGGATAGCCATATTGTCATGCTTTCTATGCTTGGTGGGCGGTATGCCGAAAGTATTGATGTTGCAAAAATGCTGTTAAAACGCATTAACATAACAGCAACCACTTTGCGTAGTCGAACCGATGAATATAAAACTGAGTTAGTTAATGCTTTTAAAGCTGAATTTTACCATTACCTTGAAGACGACTTGATAGTACCCGTTATTCATCAACAACTCCTATGGCAGGAAGTAGAACGTGCTCACCAGATCATGATGAGCAACGAGAATATCGGAAAAATTATTTTAAAAATAACAACAGGACATACACATAATTAGTTGTTATTTATTTTACTATCTAAATGCCTAACTTTAACGTCAACGCCTGAAGTAATTAGGTTTTGAAAGAAATCATATATTTGGCAAGAAGGCACTTGTTTACAAATTATTTCGTATTTTAAAATTGCTTTTTTACTACTTTGTAACGAGGCTAAATTTAGCCAATGTAGGGCTTTTTCAAAGTCTCTTTCAACGTATTGGCCGTTAATGTACATTTCGGCAAGGTTGATTTGCCCTGGAGCAAAATTATAACTTGCTGATTTAGTAAATAGCTCAAATGCTTGTTGTAAATTTGTTTCACTATAAAGCTCTTTAAGAAAAGCTTCGCCTCGTATGTTTTCTTTTTTTCCTTGAATAAATAGGCTACTACGATAGCTAGGTAATTCAGGGCCTACTCGTTGTCCTAGTAGTTTATCGTGCAATGGACGCATGGCTAAATAAATAGCACCAGTGCTAAGTTTTTGCCGTATTTGTTGATGATTATAGTCATAGCGCTTTGCTTCAAAATAATCTTTATAGCTTAACTGGCCATAGTAAATGCTATTAATAGCAGCATGTTGGCGTTGATAATAAAAGCTACCATAGACAAGTGTTACTATATCACCCGTAATATCAACCACCTTGGCAAGGCGGTACTTCTCATTAGGCCTAAGGTTGTTACTTAATACTCGAAAGTCAAAAAAATATATGTCGTTAATTTTTGGCGAGTTAATAATATCCTGAGTCTGTTGGCTATTCTGGTTAACTTTATACACTTGGTAATAACCAAAATAAGCAATGATGATAATTAAGGGGATAACTAAGTATTTTTTTGCTGCTTTGCACTGTGTTACGAGTAGTGACCATAATGAAAGTTGTGATATTACGTGCTGATTAGCGAATTCCTTGACCATTTATTTTCCTTATTCACTATGTAAAATACATTGACTAGATTGTTACGCTATTTCTAGCGTGTATTGTAAATTACTAGTTTTTTTAACTCGAGCCTGCAGCACCTGTTGTTGCGACAGTACTCGCTGCAGCGCCAGTTTGTTGGGCTGCTATTTGGTTTGCAATAACAGCTGAGTTTTGATGTTCACTGGCGATAATGCAGGTACCGTAGCCTAAGCCCTTGAGTTGATTTTGCCAAATGATTGCTCCGTCGTTAGCATTTAGGCAAAATAAATGACCACCAGAGTAAGCAAATACACGGTCGCTTTCAAAGTAGACATTGGTTATGGTTGAGCTTCTCAGTTTGGTTTTCCATATTTCCGTGCCGTTTTTTTTATTCAAGCAAACTACGTGGTTACTAATGCCTAAAAATAGCTTTTCCATAATTTTTAATTCCCAAATTATTCTCAATGCTTTGCATTAAGCTTTTTGAACTGAACTTTTTTTAATTAAAATTTTAAATTAAGCACTTGCTAACCAATCACTTGCCATTAAACCGTAATCATATTGATCCGTCCATTCATTACCCATGAGGTAATGCTCTTTAAAAAATGCTTCTCTTTTAAAACCAAGTTTTTCCATCACTCGATAAGATGCAATATTTCGAGGATCACATTTAGCAACGATTTTAAAAAAGCCTAATTCTTGGATGATATAGTCAAGCAATAGTGTTGCGGCTTGAGTGCAAATACCCTTGCCAGCTGCGGTTTCACTCAGTCGGTAACCAATTTCAGCGCGTTGGTGCTCCCAATCTTCAACTCGAAAGACAATTTCACCAAGTAAGGTATTATCTGCTTGTGAACAAATAACTAACCCGTTCCAAAATCCCTCTTCCATTTGCCAAGGTTTAGAAAGTTGTTCAACAATTTTCATGGTTTCGTCATCACTTTCTGCAGGTCGAATATAGCGACAATTTTCCGGATCTTGGCGATAAGCCTTGATTACAGAATAGTCTGACTTGGTTGCTGGTCTAAGATAAATATTATCTGATGACAATGTTGGAGCTGGATGTAAGCTGTCCAATGCTACTTTCATGCTCATTACTCAGTTCTTATTATTTATTAATTTTTATTCGCTTTATTTGTACACGATATAATTGAATTGTAAATATTTTTTCTTGAAAACTTTGATACGTAGGTATGACGGGAGCGGGTATTACTTTTAATGGAACCTCAATTTAGTTGCTATAAGTTTAGACGAAAAGCAGATGCTGTATATGAGCAAAAGTAGGAAGAGGAGACTTTTCGGCTCCTCTTAGCCAGATTATGTTAGTCGGGACTTCCTACATATTGAAAGCGTTTGATTGTTTTCTCATCTCGAACTATGGTTTCGTCAAAAATGGCTAGCGGCCTTACCCAAATTGCTCTATCACCGTATTCAGGCTGATAAACCACCATTGTTTCTTCAGTTTCACTATGGGTTGCAAGGTGAAGTACTTGATAATAGTTACCTTTGAAATGCTGGTAGCGTCCTGTTTTTATCATTTAATATCTCGTTCTTAGTGTTGATTTAATTTCTTATGCCATGCTCGAGAGGCGTCATCATCGCTATGTTTAGCATCTAGCCAAACACTGCCATCATTAGTTAACTCTTTCTTCCAAAATGGCGCTTTAGTTTTAAGAAAGTCAATTAAATACTCGCACGCAGCAAAAGCGGCTTTACGGTGAGGGCTAGTTACACCAATAAAAACAATTTGTTCACCAAGTGCTAAGTTGCCTACTCTGTGGATAATCGTCACTTTATTTAATGGCCAATGATGTCGAGCCTTAGCTTCAAGATCTGCAAGAACCTTTTCTGTCATGCCTGGGTAATGTTCAAGTGATAACCCTTGAACATGCAGCCCTTCATTGAAATCTCTGACTTTGCCGACAAAAGTTACGACCGCGCCATCTTGGTCGTCATTGGCTAACTCTTTGTATTCGTCAGCAACATTAAAGTCACTTTGTTGAACTTTAATCATTTTAACCTCCGGTAACCGGCGGGAAAAATGCCACTTCATCACCTTCGTTGATTTTTTGAGACCAATCAGTAACTTCTTGATTGACAGCGACTAATAAGCTATCAGCATTCATTACTTTGCCCCATAATTCATTAGTGCTTGCTAGTTGTTGTCGAATATTTTCTGCTGTTAGGTTCTCACTAGCTTCTATTTGTAAGCTTTCAGTCGCTAACTGTTCGCGTAAACGTGCGAAAAATAAAACTTTAATCATTATTCGTTCCTTAATTAGCTACATGTAAATAACTACCCGATTTACCACCATGTTTTTCGCATAAGTGAATATTGGTAATTGTCATATTTTTTTGTACGGCTTTACACATATCATAAATGGTTAGGGCTGCAGTTGAAGCTGCTGTGAGGGCTTCCATCTCTACGCCCGTTTTACCAGATAACTTACAAAGTGCAGAAATTTCGACTCTACTGTGTTCAGGTTGAGCAACAATATCGACCTCAATTTTCGTTAGCATTAATGGATGGCATAAAGGGATAAGTTCACTTGTTTTTTTTGCCGCCATAATACCGGCAATGCGAGCTGTAGCGAATACATCCCCTTTGTGGTGACGTCCTTCAACTATCATCGACAGCGTTTCAGATGACATTTCGATATACGCTTTTGCAATCGCGGTGCGCTCGGTTACGTTTTTCTCGGTAACGTCAACCATATGAGCATTACCATCAGCGTTAATATGAGTAAATTCTTCGCTCATTAAAAATATTCTCTTAATAGTTAGCCATTTAGTTTTAGCTAGAGGAAAGTTATTTGCTTATATTACCTTATCTTAAAGTGTATTTTGTGATTTATATTAAGAAAATAATTAATTGCTTGATAACAGATAAAAAGTCAATTTACGCTACCTACGAGAGATAGTAACTAGTCTAACGGTAATAAATATGTTGGTAATCTCTGGTTTACTAAGATGTGATGTGCCTAGTTAAAGACACTAAATAGTGAGTTTTGTGTATTTAATAATATATTTCAATGATTTAAAAAAAGTAATAATTAGAAGTGTTTTAGGGATAATAATTTTGCTGAGTTGCTGAGTTGCTGAGTTGCTGAGTTGCTGAGTTGGTTAGTTGGTTGCGGGAGCCAGATTTGAACTGACGACCTTCGGGTTATGAGCCCGACGAGCTACCAGGCTGCTCCATCCCGCGTCCGAATGACCTACAGTGAAGTAGGAAAGCCAAGTTGTTTTAATTCAAACTTAAGAATTGGTTGCGGGAGCCACTATTTCCGAAGAGAGTGAACTGACGACCTCAGGTCGTACGCCCAATATAATATTTATTTAATCTCTCATATTAAAAAAGAGTTGGTTGCGGGAGCCAGATTTGAACTGACGACCTTCGGGTTATGAGCCCGACGAGCTACCAGGCTGCTCCATCCCGCGTCCGAATGACCTA
>OJBI01000024.1_pt1 | contig 73438 bp, 70 predicted proteins | sample 1590541 | NCBI WGS metagenome assembly OJBI01 (sample SAMN05416871, study PRJEB24817) | seawater metagenome | isolation source: Sea water | place: Canada:Atlantic | collected 2013-11 | reverse complement strand
CTGTGTATTTTGCCCGAGAGAAAAAAGCCATTGTCTTAATGGTTGATTGTGATCCGCAACGAACAACTTCTGATTGGATACAAGCACGTAATGCTGATCCTTCTTTACCTGCAATAAACTGTATTCAGTTATACGGTAAAATCCGCAATGACTTATTAAGCTTAAACCAACATTATGACTATGTAGTGGTTGATTGTGGTGGCCAAGATAATTTGGCGTTACGAGCAGCAATGTCAGTGGCAGATCATGTGGTTATTCCACTACGACCTAAGCGTCGTGACTTAAAAACCGTACCACACATGGAAGATATGCTCAGTACCTGTAAAATGGTTAACCCAAAAATGTTAGCATCATTTGTTATTACCCAATGCCCATCGCTGCCAAATCAAGCCGGGCGTATTTTAGAGGCAAAAGATGTTTGTAGTTCCTTTGGTATTAATGTATTAAATGCAGTAACGTTTAATCGAAATGTTTATGATGACAGTGAAGAGTTAGGTTCTTCTGTATTAGAAATTGAACCTGATGGAAAAGCTGCTGCAGAAATGACCGCCATAGCGCAAGAGCTATTGGCAATGAAACCGGACAACTCCCATGAGTTTAACTGATCTAAAAAAATCCAAGGATGGTCCGAAAAGGAAAAAGCAATTCACGGTAGATGAATTTATCTCTGACGCGGAAAATTATGCTCAAGGTAAACCTAAAATTGTCAGTTCTGAACAAAAAGAATTGTCTTTACAAGATGCAATTTTAGCGGCGAAAGAACATCAGAAAAATAAACAAGAAAACAAGGCTGAAGGTGGTCGGCGTTTTCGTCATGCCACTTTTACATTGAGTGAAGCTGCCATAGAACAGTTGCAAGAATTAGCGATTGATAGCCAATTAGCGAAGTCGCATATTATTCGTATTTTGATTGATGAATTGTGTAATCAGGATCAAAAAGAAAAATTAACAAAATTATTGGCGTCTAAAATAGGCTAAAATTGCTGTAAAATTATTCGACTCGAATGATATTACAGCAAAAAACAGCCACTATATGTCCCTTTTAATTGTGTAAGCCTTTGAAAATAAGGTGTTTTCAAATATATCTGCATTGAAAGTGATTAAAGCTGGTATTCGTTTTTCAGTTTCTCTATAATATGCCACCTTTTTCAGGATCCCGAGGCGACGGTCTTGGGGAAATATAGCTCGAGCTGAAATTAATTTTGGAGTGACTCACATGTCTAAAGTTTGCCAAGTAACAGGCAAAAAGCCAGTCGTAGGGAACAACCGTTCTCACGCAAGAAACGCAACACGTCGTCGTTTCTTACCAAACCTTCAATCTCACCGTTTTTGGGTAGAGAGTGAAAACCGTTTCGTTAAATTACGTTTAACTCCGAAAGGAATGCGTATTATCGATAAAAAAGGTATTGATGCAGTATTAACTGACATTCGTGCCCGTGGCGAAAAAGTTTAAGGAATTACAATGCGTGATAAAATTCGTTTAGTTTCTAGTGCTGGTACAGGTCATTTTTATACTACTGATAAGAATAAAAAGACTATGCCAGAAAAAATGGAAATCAAAAAGTTTGATCCTAAAGCACGTAAACACGTGATTTACAAAGAAGCTAAAATCAAGTAATTGATTACTTCTAATTTAAAAGCCCGGTTCTTACCGGGTTTTTTATTGCCTATCAAAAGTTAAACAGCTCGATAATTCCCTTCAATATTATATTTACTTACTTTTATCTACTCGCTGAAAGTTGTCATGATAAATTTTTCTGATATAAACTCACTATAAGAACAATAAATTGTCGCGTTGATTAATTAGTTAGCAACGTAAAGACAAAATAATAACCATTTGGCTAGCTCATAAGTCAATTTGGTAGAGTGTATTTGGAGTTATTATTAATACTTGTCATGATTTACCAGTGCTGATCGCTGGTCCAGTTTTACGGCATGTTAGCCAACAGCAGTTAACGTTTTGGTTAGTAACAAGCAAGCCCTATGCTGCGCAGTTTCAGTTGTTTTCTGATATTGAAAATTCGCCTACTCATGTCATCGATTTAGATGCGCAGCAACACCAGCAAGTGCGTATTGGTGAGCATGCAATCATTAATTTAATATCGATAGACTTTAGCCAAGCTTTACCGTTGAATCAGTTATTGGCTTATAACTTCATATTTTCCGCAGATGAACAGCAACACTCGCTGGTTGAGCTGATGCCTGAATTGTTATATCCACAGCAAAAGTATCCTAATTTTGTGATTAAATCTGACGTGAAGCAAATGCTGCATGGCTCCTGTCGTAAGCCGCACTTTGATAGCGGTGATGGATTAGTACAAGTTGACCATGTTATTGCTGACTCGGTTTCTGATGCTGAATTACGACCAGCGATGCTTATGATGTCGGGTGATCAAGTATATGCTGATGATGTTGCGGGACCGACATTGGTCGCTATTCATCAAGTAATAACATTGTTGGGTTTATATAATGAACAATGGCAAGGAACTGTCGTTAGCTCCAGTGAGGAACTATTTTCAAGCCCACTTTGCTATTATCAGCGCGATCAGCTGCTACCGCATGATACTGCTAATAAGGCAGTGTACGATAAAATTTTTGCCGCCAGTAAAAAACCAATATTCACTTCCGTGAATGCTAAAAACCATTTAGTCACGCTAGCTGAGGTGTTCGCCATGTATTTACTGACATGGTCACCGATTATGTGGCGTATGGTGGATTTAAAGTCGCATCAAGTGGCTGATGCGTTTACCGATACTTATCAGAAAGAAATGACCATTATTACACGCTTTATTGATGGTTTGTCGGTGGTTAGTCGTGCATTAGCACATATTCCAACTTATATGATTTTTGATGATCATGATATTACTGATGACTGGAATTTAACCCGTGGCTGGGAAGAGGCAGCCTACGGCCACCCATTTTCCAAACGTATTATCGGTAACACTTTAATTGGTTATTGGTTATGCCAAGGCTGGGGTAACGCGCCAGATAAATTTGTTGATTTCAATAAAAATGCCATGCAGCATTTCAATGAAAATGCATATTCACAGCAGGAACACTTAATTGATGCGCTTTTGGACTGGGATCAATGGCATTATAGTTTAGCAACGAGTCCAAAAATTATTGTGCTTGATACTCGCACACAACGCTGGCGATCAGAAAGCAATGCCGGTAAGCCGTCAGGTTTAATGGATTGGGAAGCGCTATCAGAACTACAACAAGAGCTCATTAACCAACCTGAGGTAATTCTGGTATCTCCTGCGCCGATATATGGTGTGAAGATGATAGAAACAATACAGCGAGTATTTACCTTTTTAGGAAAGCCATTGGTGGTTGATGCTGAAAACTGGATGGCCCATTCTGGTACGGCGAATGTGATGCTAAATATTTTTCGCCACTATAAAACACCACCGCATTTCATCATTCTTTCTGGTGATGTACATTACTCATTCTTTTATGAAATCACTCATAGATTTAAGCGTAATAGTTCACGCATATTCCAAATTACCTCGAGCGGCATTAAAAATCAGTTTCCTTCAGGTTTATTACGCTGGCTAGAGCGTTTGAATCGTTATTTATACGCCAGTTATTCGCCCCTGAATTGGTTTACTAAACGTAGACGTATGAAGGTGAAAGTACGTAAGCCTGATCTTGAAAGCAATAATACTTTAGTTAATCAAAGTGGTATTGGTTTAATTACCATGACTAATGACGAGCAAGTGGTTAAGGCTGAGCTGTTAACAGCAAACAATGAGCGAGTACTGTTTCATCCACTCAAGAGCCAAGAAAGCGACGAGTAGCCATTTATTAAACTGAATAACTTACTTTTGATAGCGCACTACTTTACATAAAAATTAAAAAGGAGAAATTGTTTCAAACACTTTCTCCTCCTTAAAACTTTTACTTATCAGTAGTCTAATGGCTAAGATTGTTGCTGCTTGATCCAATCCATCGTTAGCTCTTCAAGTAATGCCATAGGTAAGCTACCATTTTTCAGCATTTGGTCATGAAATGCTCGAATATCAAACTTATTACCTAATGCTTGTTCTGCTTTAGCACGTAATTGGCGAATTTTGATTTCACCAATTTTGTATGAAAGTGCTTGTGCTGGCCAGCTGATGTAACGATCAATTTGGCCAATAACATCGGCCATGCTTAGTGCGGTATTTTCGGCTAAATAATTAATCGCCTGTTGACGAGTCCAGCCTTTAGCGTGAATACCGGTATCAACTACTAAACGACAAGCGCGCCAAGCTTCATAAGTTAAGCGACCAAAATCACTATATGGATTTTGGTAAAAACCAATTTCTTTACCTAAACGCTCAGAGTATAAGCCCCAACCTTCGCCATAAGCCGCGTGGTAAAGTGTTTTACGAAATTCTGCCATATCAACTTCTTGGGCAATAGCACTTTGAAAATGATGACCGGGCTCTGCCTCATGGAAAGTCAATGCTTCTAAGGTATACAAAGGCTGGCTTTTTAAATCTTTAGTATCTAAAAAGTAAGTACCTGATGTGGTGCCACTACCGTCAGAAGCAACATAATACGCACCGCCATTAGGGCTTGATTTAATATCAAACGTTGAGCGAGGTAATATTGAGAACCATTTTGGTAATTGTGCTGCCATCTTACGGGTGATGTAGCTGGCTTTTTCAATCATATCCATGGCACTGTCAGTATAAAACTGCTCATCAGTGCGCAGGAATTGAATAAAGTCTTTAAACTCGCCTTTAAAGCCAACTTCTTTAATGATTTGCTGCATTTCTTGACGAATACGTTTAACTTCATCCAAACCTATCTGATGTATTTCGTCTGCACTTAGGTTGGTGGTGGTGTAATATTCAATGAGGTACTGATAGTAGTCATCGCCGCCTTTCACGCTGCTGATACCGGCGGTTGTACGGCAGTTAGTCATATACTCTTGTGTAAAGAAGTCGTAAAACGCTTGGTATTCAGGCAACACAGTGTCTTTAATTAAGCTTTTTACTTGTTGACGATATTTTGCTTGTTGTGTTGCTGAAATAGCTTTTGGCATGTTTTTCATTGGCGCGTAAAAAACACTGTCTTCAATATTATCGACCAAATGTTTGCTAATCGATTTTTCATAGCCTTTAAAACTCTCACAATAATGGGTGTGACCTAAGGCTATGGCTTGCTTCATATCAACAATATGCTCTTGGTTGTATCGAGGATAATCTGCCAAACTAATTAGGTATTTGCTATAGTCTTTCTCGGTTAGAAACGACATGTTAGCTGGTGCACCGGCAAAATAACTATGGAAGCCTGAATAATATGTTAATGGATACAGGTGATCTTGAAACTGATAACTTTTTGCTTCTGCTTCGCGCTCGTATTTAAATAAGCGATAAGTCACTTGGTCGGCAGCAGGTAATTTATCGACATCAATATTTGCCATGCGCGCTAACAATTCATTGTTATATTTTGAGCGACGTTCGCGACCTTTTGCCGACATTTCTGGTAGTTTTCCGTTCATACGAAAGGTATCAGGGTCTTTACGGAAGAATATTTGTTCTTTGTTGGCCGTTTGCCAATGTTCGTCAAGTAACTGATTAAATTGCTCACTTGCTTGGTTGGCAAAGGTACTTGCTGCACCGAATAAGCTACTGAGCAAAATTATGCCAGCACTTAATTGTTTTAGTTTCATAGGAATGCCTTACGTTGGGTAGGTATTTTTATTGGCAATAGTGTAAAGCGAAGTACAATTAAGCTCAATTTTTTCGTATGATGATCACCCAAGTAAATGCTTAATGTTGTGCCATGATCAAATTATCAAAAACCGGTTGGAATAATGTCATTATCTTCGCGGTAATGGGGTTTATTTTATTAATTAATGCCACTCATGAAAATGTTTATGCTCCGAGTGAAGCAAGGGATGCAAGTCATCAAAAAAATGTTGCGCTAATTGGTGAGCAACAAGTCATTTTAACCTTAACAATACCTAACACTGTAGTTGTTGAACGCATTGGGCGCACTTGGCGAGCAACACCTGCTAATATATCAGGGCAGGCGTTAGAGCAAATGATGATGTCGTGGCAACAAAGTAGCGCAGACGTTATGGTACAAGCGCCTGAGGTTGATCGACAATTTTCACTAGATGTACAACTCGATATTGCTGGCGTAGCCGAGCCATTACAATTTAATGTTTATGCTACAGAACAACAATTATTAGTTTTTAACCAAGCAACACAGCAATGGCTCGCATTACCTATTGAGCTTTATAACCAGCTATTTCCGAAAGAAATTTTTATTAATTAAGTAATTTAAACGACTGTAACTTCAGTCAGTAACCATATTCACAAGAGGCAAGTAAATTTATGAGAAAATGTGCAATTTTATCGATGGACAGTTTGGCTGATTTTGAAGTCTATGATTACTTGATTGACCAGCCAATGCATGCGTTAGGTTGGCAAACAGAGATAGTTTCATGGCGTAACCAAAGTGTTAATTGGTCTGATTATGAAGTGGTTATCATCCGTAGCCCATGGGATTATCAAGATGACATGGCGAGCTTTGTTGACGTACTTAGCAATATTGAGCAATCAAGTGCTCAGTTAGAAAATAGCTTGGCTGTGGTCAAATGGAATATTAATAAAGATTACTTAAAAAGCTTAGAAAGCGATGGTGTGACGATTGTACCAACACTTTGGCCGGAAACATTTGATGCTAGCAAAATGGCAGGATATTTTACTCATTTTGATACCGAACAAATTGTACTTAAGCCGCGAGTGAGTGCAAATGCTGACAATACTTTCTGGCTCACCAAAGACAACTACCAAGATAAAACTTCTGAACTACAAACAGCATTTTCCGATCGTGAATTAATGGTGCAACCTTTTATGGCTGATATTTGCCAAGAAGGTGAGTTTTCATTGTTTTATTTTAATGGTCAGTTAAGTCATACCATTTTAAAAACGCCAGCAAAAGGTGATTTTCGAGTACAAGAAGAACATGGTGGTGGCTTGCTAGCAGTAAGTCCTGAGCCAGCACTACAAGCTGCTGCTAATGAAACTATGCAGGCAATTAGCAAACTTCATGGTGAATTACTTTTTGCACGGATCGACTTTGTTCGACATCAAGATACGTTTGCGCTAATGGAAGCAGAACTGATTGAACCGTCGTTATATTTCAATATGGACGCTGAATCTCCTCAACGTTTTGTTGATGCATTCGCAGCTCGCATTGCAGCTCAATCAAGCAAAGGTGCTGTTTAAAATGCCTGAATTGCCAGAGGTAGAAGTATGCCGGCTAGGTATTACTCCACATATTGCGGGGCGAAAAGTTGAAAATGTTGTAGTACGAAATGGCAAGTTACGTTGGCCTATTCCTGACGAGGTGCATAGCGTCGTCGGTAAAAGTTTAGAAAAAATTGAGCGCCGTTCAAAATACTTGTTGTTACGATTTTCTAGTGGCACCTTACTACTGCATTTAGGGATGTCAGGCTCAGTGCGGATTTTAGAGCAAGGCACGCCTGAGGTTAAGCACGATCATTTTGAAATGCTCTTTGACAATGAAAAAATGCTTAGATTAAACGACCCTCGACGCTTTGGTGCGGTGTTATGGTTTCCTGAGCATGTTGATCAGCAAGGCTTGTTAACTAAATTAGGGCCTGAACCATTGAGTGATGATTTTAGCTATGGGCATTTATTTACCAAAGCTACAAATCGCAAAGTGCCTATTAAAACTTTTCTCATGGATAATCATGTGGTGGTGGGCGTTGGTAATATTTACGCCAATGAATCTTTGTTTATTGCCAGTATTCATCCTGCGACACCAGTTAATTGTATTAGCGAAGAAAAATTCAATGAACTTACCGACATTATTAAGCAAGTGTTGGCGGCCGCTATTGAACAAGGTGGTACAACGCTGAAAGATTTTACGCAAGCAGATGGTAAACCAGGATATTTCGCTCAAAAGTTGTTTGTTTACGGGCGTGCAGGTGAAAAATGTGATGGTTGCCAGACGGTGTTGGAAGAAATTCGACAGTCTAATCGCAGTTCAGTTTTTTGCCCGCAATGCCAAGTACTACCTAAGCAAAAAACAAAGTAAACAACAAAACTAAAAGCTAAGGTAACCAGGAAAAAAAATTAGCATTACGCACGTTAACGACAAGAGGTTTTTTGCGCCTGATCAACTGCTTATTTACATTGTTAGTATACAATTATTGATATGTTGCATGTATGCCTAACTATTGGAAATAGCAAAAATGAATCGATGGATTTACTTTATTGTTCTGCAAATCATTATTGCACTTGTCATCGCAGGTATTGTTTATAAGCATGAGGATAAGGCGGTTATTGTTAAAACACCGCCAAAAACGCTAGCAAAATGGTACAAGCCAGAAAACAAACGCCAAGTTTGGTTGCATAATATGTTTAAGCTGCGCCGAGAAATGCAAGCCGTTACTTTTTATGCTGAGCAAGAAGATAATCAGCATTTGCAAAAATGGGCTCAATCTTTGGGCGAGCATTATCTTAAAATTGCTGAAATGGTACCTAGCTGGGATAACAAGCTTGATAAGACAACCCTGTCAAATTTAATGGCTAGTGTTGCAGAGCAAAATTATTCCAAGGCGTTAACCGCAGTGAATAGTCTACAAGACAGCTGTGACTCATGTCATGATGATTATCAAGCACTTACCGCATTAACCTACCGAACACCTGACTTTTCTAAAATTGAAATAACGCCTGATTTAAATTTTAACAGTCATATGAAAACGCTGATCACGCAAGTTAATCAAATTAAAATAGCGTCTGAAGATGGCATGACTGATTTAGCATTAGCCTCACTCGGCGATCTTAAACAAGGCATGGATGAACTTGGAAAAGTATGTACGGACTGTCACAAAAAAGATAAAAAGCCTTACCCTAATCAGCAAATGAATAATACTCTGATAAGTTTAGAAAGTAGTTTGAAAACAGGCACCCTTAAAGAGCAAGGTCGAGATTTAGGTACGTTGGCTGTGTTGGCATGTGCGCGCTGCCATGGTACCCATAGAATAGCCTCAGGCGCTAAGAATCTCTTAACTCGAGAACAAAGCTTAGCTGAATTACTAAAGCATTAGCAGTTATTACTGCAAAATAATTAATATGCGAAGGAGGTGTGTTGCTAAATACCTCCTGAGTTATGTTGTAGCTGGTTATTTTTTATCTTGTTGTAATGCGATTTCAAGAGCTTGCTTAACCACAGGATGCACAAATTGGCTAACGTCACCATTATGTAATGCAACTTCTTTTACTAAGGTAGAGGAAATAAAAGAATTTTCTTCCGCGGGGGTTAAAAATACCGACTCTAAATCTGGTGATAAACGACGGTTCATGTTGGCTAATTGAAATTCATATTCAAAATCGGAAACTGCGCGTAAACCCCGAATTAGCACATTTGCTTGATGCGTTTTGGCAAAATCAACTAATAGGCCACTAAAACCCACCACTGTAACATTCGGTAAGTGTTGAGTTACTGCTTCTAGCAATTCAACACGTTTAGCTAAATCAAAACGTGGCTTTTTACTTGGGCTTGCAGCTATTCCAACAATAACCTCACCAAATAAACGACTTGCTCGTTCGATTAAATCGGCATGACCATTAGTTACAGGATCAAAGGTTCCAGGGTAAATTGCTTTTACAGACATAATGTTAAACGACTTTAGTAATAATAAAGTCTATTGTAATAGTTGCGCTAATTAAATTCAAAAGCCATTTTAAGCGCAAAGAGAAAACAAAACTTTACTGAGCAAACAGCGCTAGAATGGTCGTTTGCAAGACTTCAGATGAATGTTGGCTAAAGTATTTACTCGAAATGCTTTAATTTTGGCTAATTTTGATAGTATGATAGAAAAATCTATGTCAATAAATACGAGAAGTAGTATCGATGAAAACTCGGGATAAAATAATTCAAGCCAGTATTGCATTATTTAATGATCAAGGTGAACGTAATGTTACCACTAACCACATTGCTGCCGATCTTGGCATTAGCCCAGGGAATCTTTATTACCATTTCCGTAACAAAGAAGACATTATTCTCTCTATCTATGAAGAATATGCGCGTAACTTACTGATAGAAACCATGCCGGAAGTTAGCCCTGATGTAAAACCACTTGATGCCATTATTTTATATATGGACGTGGTGTTTCAGGCGATGATGAAGTTTCGCTTTTTCTACAGTAATTTGCCTGTACTATTGGCGAAAAACCCATTGTTGCATGATAAATATGTAGAAGTGCAAGGCTTTATCGCACAACGGGTAAGTGAGTTATTACTTTCGCTACGTGATGCAAATATGATGGAGTTTGCTGACGAAGATTTGGCTGATATTGTTAGTATTTTACGCTTAGTGAATACTTTTTGGTTAAGTTTCTATCAAACGCAAAATAACGATACAGAAATTAATGATGCGGTATTTTATCAAGGCGTTTTGAAAATATTAGTCATTATTCAGCCGTATATCAGCGATTCTGCACGTAATGAGTTTTTGGAAGCTCGCGCTATGTATCGCCAACGCTGTCAAGATAGCTTAAACGCAGCCTAATCTTTAGAGCTGGTAACCGTTTAATAACGCTTGCCAGTTTTCTTCTTGCCATTGAAAGTTAGCGACCCTGTTCACTTCTTTGCGGAATGAACGTAATAATCTTGCCATATTCTCTTCGGGCCATTTATTTTTATGCGATCGTTGCTCACCTTGGTCGAAATCAATTAGCCAAACTTTCTTGTTTTTATCCACTAAAATATTGTGAGCATTTAAGTCATGATGATAAATGCCCTGCTGATGAAACGCTTTAATAACTTTACCAATTTGCTGCCAAAGTGTGTCGTCTATCGTTTTTTCACTTAATATACCAACTAAGTCGTTAGCATTTTCAATACGTGATGATAATAAATCGGCACGATAAAATAGGCCTTTTTTAATTACACGAAAAGCTACAGGCTTTGGTGCAGGCAAACCTAATGAACGCATGGCTTTTAATAAGGAATACTCACGCGCTGCACGGGTTTTTTCGATACCTGTAAAGAAATATTGATCATTAATTACTTTACCAATTAAGCCACCACGAAAGTAATGGCGTAATACCCAATTGCTCGCCTCACTTTTTGCATTCTCTGTGGCAATAAACCAAGTTGTACCGCGTCCCTGCGCACTGCCAACAATGGCATTTTTTTCTTGCCAGTACTCACCATCGAGCATCTTAGGTGAAAATGTGCCAATTTCCGTATTGTCGTATTGGCAATAAACATTGCCTTTTTGGAAAGTTTCTTGCTGGCAGGGTTTTACAATTGCAGGCTGGTTCAAGATAATAGACCTATATTTTATATCTGCTCCTATTGTGGTGATTCCTTTATGCTGGGTCAATTATCTGTGCCAAAAAATTTGTGTTTATTACGTCTTTCCGCTATTGGAGACGTGTGCCATGCCGTTGCTATGGTTCAAAATATTCAGCGACAGTGGCCTGAAACTAAAATCACTTGGGTTATTGGCAAGGTTGAAGCGGGTTTGCTTGCAGGTATGGCAGGCGTAGAGTTCGTCATTTTTGATAAACGCGCGGGTTTAAAAGGTTATCGAGATTTACGACAACAACTAAAAGGCCGTAATTTTGATGTACTGCTACATATGCAGGTGGCACTGCGCGCGAGTATTGCCAGTTTATGTATTCCTGCAAAAGTAAAAATTGGCTTTGATAGCCAAAGAGCAAAAGAAGCACAATGGTTGTTTACTAATAAAAAAATTGCCGCACAAGCCGAACCACATGTGTTAGATGGCTTTATGGGTTTTGCACAAGCACTTGATTTAGAGGTTACGCCGCCATTGTGGCAAATGCCAATAACTGATAATGACCAATTATGGGCAAGTGAGAAATTAAGCAGTAATAATTCCACCAATAAACCGGTTGCGGTTATTTGCCCAGCAGCAAGCAAAGCAGAGCGCAATTGGCATGCTGAAGGTTATTCGCAAGCTGCCGAACATTTGAGTAAACGTGGTTTTAAAGTCGTTATTTGTGGTGGCCCAACAACCATGGAAAAATTACTAGCGGAAGCCATTATTAGTCGCAGTGAGTTTAGCGTTGATGAAAATGAAATACTCAACTTGGTTGGTGAAACTAGTCTTAAGCAATTACTCGCAGTATTAAAAATTGCCCACTTAGTGATTGCCCCTGACACTGGCCCCGCACACATGGCCGTTACCGTTGGTACACCTGTTGTTGGTTTATACGCTCATAGCAACCCAAAACGCACAGGTCCATATTTATACCCTCAGTACGTTGTAAGTGCTTATGAATCTGCGATACAACTACAATATAACCAAAGTGCTAATAACGTGCCGTGGGGAACACGTGCCAAAGGTAAAGATTTAATGATGCAAATTAGTATTGCTGAGGTCAATAAAACAGTCGATCGCTTAATCGCTGATAACTATAGCGAACTTGTTTAATCGAAATGGGATTTTAGTAGCAAATATAAGGACGTTATTATCCATACCAGATCACAGCGCTTAAACTTGTCTAGCGGGCAGGTTTTTGTAAAGCATTGGCTACCTGATAAACTAATTTCTAAGACGCCTATTATTTTATTACATGATTCACTCGGTAGTGTTGAATTATGGAAAACCTTCCCCGAGCAATTAGCCAAGCATTTATGTCGCCAAGTTATTGCCTATGACCGTATAGGGTTTGGGCAATCTTCATCCTTGCATGAATTGCCTTCAATTGACTTTATTGCTAAAGAAGCTTGTAATTACTTTCCGCAAATTAAGCAACGACTTAATCTAGAAAATTACGTTTTAATAGGGCACAGTGTTGGCGGTGCTATGGCTATTAACATTGCCGCATCTGATATAGATTGTTGCACTGCTATCACTATATCTGCGCAAGCATTTGTTGAAGATATTACTCTTCAAGGTATAAAGGTAGCTAAAGAGAATTTTAAACAACCAGGGCAAATTAAGCGTTTAGAAAAATGGCATGGCAGCAAGGCTAAATGGGTTTTAGAGGCCTGGTTTAAGATCTGGTTATTGCCGGAGTTCTCAAGCTGGAGTTTAGAGGGCTGTATTGGACGGGTTACATGTCCTGTGCTGGCAATTCATGGTGATAGCGATGAATTTGGTTCAAGTGCTTTTCCCGAGTATATTGCTAGCCATGTTAGTGGCAGATCAGAAATGCTACTTCTACGTGATTGTGGGCATATGCCACATAAAGAAAAAGTCACCGAAGTAATTGAAGGTATTGATAAATTCTTAACTATCAGTGGGTGTAATGTTTCATAATAAGGTTATATATAATTTTAACGATCGGCAAATAAAGCAGGTTTATCAGCTTCATAAGCAAACTTGGTGGGGTAGTGGTCGTACGCTAGCGGAAACTAAGTGTTGTATTCTAGGCTCGCAAGTTTGTATTGGCATATTGAATGAAAATAATGACGTGATTGCTTTTACTAGGGTGATCACTGACTTTATTTTTAAAGCAATAATTTTTGATGTTATTGTTGATAAGTCGTATCAAGGCTCGGGTTTAGGGCAGCGTTTGATGATGTTGGTGAAAGAGCATGAAAAATTAAAGAATGTACGGCATTTTGAATTATATTGTTTGCCCGAAATGGAAGCTTTCTATGAAAATTTTGGCTTCACTACAGATGTAGGCGGTATTAACCTAATGCGTTGTATTAACCCTTGAGAGATTAGTTATGCAAGAATATGTTACCGGTTTTATGTTTTCTGCGGATGCTGAAAAATTGGTGGTTATAAAAAAACTAAAACCACTATGGCAACGTGGCTTGTATAATGGTGTTGGTGGAAAAATTGAAGCTAATGAGTTATCAATTGATGCTATGGTTAGGGAATTCAAAGAAGAAACTGGCGTAATTACCCAGCCAGAAAATTGGACTTGTTTTGCCAATGTGTATCGACCAAGCGTTTACGATGTTGATATGTATTTTTCCCGCTCTGACCTTGCGTTTCAGGTACAAAGCATTGAGCAAGAAGAAGTGCATATTATTAACGTTAATAAATTACCTGAAAATCTTATTCCAAATTTACATTGGTTAATTCCGTTAGCATTAGATAGCCAAGCCGACTTTTCAGCACCTGTGCGAGTAACCGAAGTGGCAGAAAATCGTGTAACGGCTTAATTGCGTTTATCCTAAAATACCTCATTAAAACATTATAATAAGAATAAATAACGTGATAAAAAGTAGAAAACTCCACAAAATTATTGGCTTAATTTTAGTGTTACCTATGCTGGGTTGGACAATCACAGGTGTTATATTTTTTATCAAGCCTGGTTATCAAGGTGCATACGAACAACTGGCTATAAAAACTTATCCACTTAACGATGCAATTGCTGTTCAAGCAAAGAGTGACTGGCAAGAAATGAAATTAGTCACCACCATTTTGGGTGATCACTTATTGGTTAAAACTAAAAACAAAACAAAGCATTTAGATCCTAATTCACTGCTTCCTATAGCTACGCCTACTGAAACTGAATTTAAAACCTTATTAGTTGATGCATTTTCTCGTAATAGTGAACGTTACGGTGAAATTGTTACCTTAGACGGCTTATCGGCAATAACTAATACCGGAGTTGAAATTAAGCTTGATTGGAATAATTTAAGGTTAAGCCAAAAAGGCCAAGACACTCACGTAATAAACTTGCTGTACAAAGTGCACTATTTACAATGGACGTCACATAAAGGGTTCGACCAAGTGCTAGGTATCGTTGGTTTAATATTACTGATTTTTCTTACGTTTTTAGGCGTTAGGCTTTACCTTAAAAAATAAAGCTGTATTGTATATCAACTTGTAGCTCAATGAATGAGCCACGTTATACGCTTCTTTATTTCATTCATTTATAAGGATTTAATGTGAATAAATGCCTTTATATTCTATGCTTTTTTATATTTTCTTTTTCTATTCAAGCGACAGCGATTATTGATAACGAAACGGTCGTTCGCCACAAAAATTGCTTCGAAGGACGCTTTGCAACATTTGAAAATTGGCAAACATTTATTAGTAATAAAATAGCGAAAAAAATCGAAAATAAGGATATGCGTGTTAAACGTCTAGCCATGTTTGAGCGTAACTTTAAAGCGGTTGATTTTAAGCGATTTAAGAATAATTTAGAGTGCCAATCAATAAAGTATATGGTTGATGGTCATCAGGTTTCAGGTTTTGTTGTTAAACCGAAAAACACAAACGGCAAGCTGCCAGTGTTAATATATAACCGTGGTGGTAATGGCAATTTTGGCGCAGTGGTTTTTGCAGCATTGATGCGTAATATTTTTCCAGTAGCAGAACAAGGCTTCATCATTATTGGCAGTCAATACCGAGGCACACTTACTAAAAATAAAACTGCTGCTGATGAATTTGGTGGTAAAGATGTAGATGACGTTGTGGCATTATTTGATTTGATTCAAAGTATTACAGCCGCAGATGCTGAGCGAATAGGCATGTTCGGCGCTAGCCGTGGTGGTATGCAATCATATTTAACACTCAAGCGAACTAATAAAGTTAAAGCTGTTGCTGTGATAGCAGGTAAATCTGATGCTATTGTTGGTTTAAAGCAGCGACCCAATATGGAAGCTGTGTATCGTAAACGTATTCCTAATTATGAACAGAATAAGCAAGTAGAACTTGAAAAACGTTCTGTGCTTTATTGGCTTGATAAAATTCCTCAAAATGTGCCTATTCTATTACTTCACGGTATGTCCGACGAGCGTGTTTCTGTAGAGCAATCAATATCTTTGGCTGAGGCGTTAGAAAAAGCTGGTATGCCGCATAAGTTGGTACTTTATCCCGGAGACAATCATGGGCTTACGCAAAATAAAGTAAAAGCAACTCAAGAAATAGTTACTTGGTTCAACAAGCATCTATAAGTACGAGTTGCTGTGTTCATTCATCAATAAGTTGCTGTAAAGCCGCTAATGAACGTTGTGTTGCACCTTGGTTAGCCTGTACAACGCTGTAAGCATTTTTCCCTAATGAAAGGGTTGTGTCGTGATCGGTTAGTAAAGCTTTAACTTCTTGCGCTAATGCTTGCGGCATATCTTCATTTTCATCGACTTGTACTACGCCATTTGCATTATGGAGTTGAGCTAAAATTTCTTTAAAATTACTCATATTTGGGCCAACGATGACAGGTTTTTTAAATAAAGCCGGCTCTAATGGATTATGACCACCAATATCACTGAAACTTCCACCCATAATCACCACGTTGGCTAAGGCACAAGCAGGAAGTAATTCGCCTAATGTATCAATAATCCAGACATTAGCGTTTAAAGTCACCGAATGAGCTTCGCTTCGTCTTAACACTTGATTGCCAGCTTCCTGAGCAAGCTTGGTGACTTGTTCAAAGCGCTCCGGATGACGGGGAACAATAATTAATAAAGCGGTATTATCTTGTTGTTTTACTTGGTCAAAAGCTTGCAAAGCTAAAGCTTCGTCACCTGGGTGTGTACTAGCAATAAGCAATATATTACGTGGCTCTACAATTAGTTTTGCTAGTTCTTGTTGTTTTGATACAACATCTGGGTTTAATGAAATGTCAAATTTAAGGTTACCAGATAATTCGCATTGTTTAGTATTTGCACCTAAAGCAAGGTAATTATCTTGATTAACCTGACTTTGGGTTAATATTTTATCAAAGCATTGAATAGCCGGAGTAATTAGCCAGGTGAGTTTTTGATAACTACGCATTGATTTATCGGATAAACGACCGTTCACTAGCAGTAACTTAATATTTTTACTTTTACTCTGAGCAATTAAATTTGGCCATAGTTCTGTTTCCATAAACACCATAGCTTTTGGTTTTAGTCGTTGCAGGAATAATTGTGTTGATAAGATGTTGTCGAGTGGCAGGTAGCAATGTTGAACCTTGTCAGCAAAAAGTTTTTTGACTTGTGCTGAGCCTGTAGGTGTAAAGGTTGTTACTGTGATCGCCAAGTTTGGGTATTTTTTTATAAGCTGGCTAATAAAAGGCTTAAGGGCAATAATTTCACCAACACTCGCCGCATGAACAATAATGCCGTTAGGTTTTAGCGTTGTAGGCAAAACCCCTAAACGTTCACTCAATCGCTGGCGATATTCACTATGATTGATTGAACGAATAAGTAGTACAATGACTAACACTGGTGTTAGCAATAGAAATATTAAACGGTAAAGCAGCAAGGCTAAAAAATATCGCACTAAAATAAACTCAAAATCAACTAGCTAAGTAGGTTGTTAGTATAACTAACTATCGATATAGATAGTTATACCAATTTGATCAATTAATTAAATTGGTATTAGTAAGAATTAAAAGCTAGCGTTCGAATATGGTATCGAGAATGATTGAAGAATTTGTTCTTTCCACCCCTTCAGTTGAACATACCATGTTGAGTACTTCGCTGAGCTTTTCTAATGTACTCGCTTGAATCGTAACAAGTAAGTCGTATTCACCGCTAATTGAATAAATATGGCTGATTTGATGAACTTTACGTAATGCTACACAAATGGTTTGGCGCAAGTTAGGCTTTACTTTTAATGAAACGTTAGATGAAATTAGTTTACTGGTATATTCACTACCTAACACGACGCTATAAGCTTTAATAACATTGTTATCTTCCAGCTTATTAAGGCGATTTTGTATCGCGGTTCTCGACACGCCAGTTGCCCTAGCTATATCAGACACACTGGCTCGGGCATTGACCCGTAGTATCGATAATAACTCTTCATCTTTTTCTGTTAGCAAACTCAGTAGCCTTTACAATAAACCTATAAATCAGCTAATAAGTTACACTTTGTTATGGTTATATGTCAATTTAACTATTAAAAAGGTCATATTAACAAGTATTGCCACTTTTCTTGTTTAACCGTCTAAGCTGATAATACAACAATTGAACACATATCATTTATTAAGGAATTAACGTGACTGATTCTTCATCAACAAAAGGTTTTTACTCGCATTTAACTGCACAAATAGAGCAAGTAAAAGAAGATGGTTTATACAAAGCTGAACGTGTTATTACCACGGCTCAACAGCCGCAAATAGCCGTAAATACTGGTGAAGATGTGGTTAACTTTTGTGCCAATAACTATTTAGGTTTAGCAAATCACCCATCGTTAATTACTGCGGCAAAGCAAGGCTTAGATGAGCATGGTTTTGGCATGGCATCAGTACGTTTTATTTGTGGTACACAAGATATTCACAAAACTTTAGAAGAGAAATTAAGTGCCTTTTTAGGAATGGAAGATACCATTTTGTATTCTTCATGTTTCGATGCCAATGCAGGTTTGTTTGAAACCTTATTAGGTCCAGAAGATGCAATAATTTCAGATGCTTTAAACCACGCCTCTATTATTGACGGCGTACGTTTATGTAAAGCAAAACGTTTTCGTTATGCCAATAATGACATGGTTGAATTAGAAGCACGCTTAAAAGAAGCTGATGAAGCCGGTGCTCGTTTTAAGTTGATTGCCACTGATGGTGTATTCTCAATGGATGGTGTTATTGCCAACCTTAAAGGCGTTTGTGATTTAGCAGATAAATATAATGCTATGGTAATGGTTGATGATTCACATGCAGTGGGGTTTGTTGGTGAACAAGGCCGCGGTAGTCACGAGTATTGTGAAGTGATGGGTCGTGTCGATATTATTACTGGTACTTTAGGTAAAGCAATGGGTGGTGCATCAGGCGGTTATACGGCAGCGAAAAAAGCAGTTGTTGAGTGGTTACGTCAACGTTCTCGTCCATACTTATTCTCAAATTCATTAGCCCCGGCAATTGTAAATGCTTCAATTAAGGTATTGGATTTACTTGCAGACGGTGATGACCTGCGTAAAACCTTAAAAGATAACGCGGCATATTTTAGAACTCAGATGGAAGCTGCTGGCTTTACTTGTGCTGGTGCTGACCATGCCATAGTGCCTGTTATGTTAGGTGATGCGAAAGTGGCTAGTGATATGGCTGATCGCTTATTAGCTGAAGGTATTTACGTGATTGGTTTTTCATTCCCTGTAGTGCCAAAAGGTCAAGCACGTATTCGCACTCAAATTTCAGCAGCGCACACTAAAGCTGAATTGGATAAAGCGATTGAAGCGTTTATTCGTATCGGTAAAGAAATGAAAGTGATTGAGGGCTAATCATGAAGTCTTTAGCAAAATTAAAAGCAGAACCTGGCATTTGGATGACAGATTCGCCTATGCCTGAGTTGGGGCATAATGATCTGTTAATCAAAATTAAGAAAACAGCGATTTGTGGTACTGATATTCATATTTACAACTGGGACGAATGGTCACAAAAAACCATTCCAGTGCCTATGGTAGTTGGTCATGAATATGCTGGCGAAGTGGTTGGTATAGGCGAAGAAGTTAAAGGCTTTGCTATTGGCGATCGTGTATCAGGTGAAGGCCATATAACTTGTGGCCATTGTCGCAATTGTCGTGGTGGACGTACGCACTTATGCCGCAATACGGTTGGTGTCGGCGTGAATCGTGAAGGTTCATTTGCTGAATACTTAGTGATACCAGCATTTAACGCTTTTAAATTACCCGACGAAATATCTGATGATTTAGCAGCTATTTTTGACCCGTTTGGTAATGCTGTACATACTGCACTTTCTTTTGACTTAGTTGGTGAAGACGTGCTCATTACTGGTGCAGGCCCGATTGGCATTATGGCTGCTGCAGTAGCTAAACATGTGGGTGCTCGTCATGTTGTGATAACCGACGTCAATGAATATCGCCTAGACTTAGCACGAAAAATGGGTGCAACGCGCGCTGTAGACGTTAGTAAGGAAAAACTTGCTGATGTGATGACTGAGCTGGGAATGACCGAAGGGTTTGATGTTGGTATGGAAATGTCGGGTGTTCCTATGGCATTTACTGATATGTTAGCCAATATGAACAACGGTGGAAAAATAGCCATGTTAGGTATTCCAGGACAGGATATGGCAATTGACTGGAGCCAAGTTATTTTTAAAGGCTTAACTATTAAAGGCATTTACGGTCGTGAAATGTTTGAAACTTGGTATAAAATGGCTAGTTTGATCCAGTCAGGTTTAGATCTGTCACCAATCATTACCCATCATTTTAATATTGATGATTTTCAGCAAGGTTTTGATATCATGCGTTCTGGGCAGTCAGGTAAAGTTATTCTAGATTGGGAAGCATAATGGCACATAGCGAAGAAAATTTTAAACACATGCAAATTGGTGAATTGCAGCAGGTATTAGCTGATAACACGCATGTTGTGGTTGATATTCGCGATCCGGCTTCATTTCAGGCTGGTCATATTCCAAATGCATTGCATTTAAGTAATGAAAGTTTACCTGAATTCTTACGCACAGCTGATTTTGATGCACCTGTAGTAGTTTGCTGCTATCACGGTATTTCAAGTCAGCAAGCGGCGCAGTTTTTAATCAGTCAAGATTTTACTGACGTTTACTCGCTTGATGGTGGCTTTACTGATTGGCAGCTGCAATATCCGGATACTGTTGCTCGTTAATGACTACTGAAGATTTGCGTCCACTGGTAAGTGTAAAGCAACACAATATTGCTTTATTGTTTTGTGATTATTTAGACACTATTGAGATCAGGGCGCAAATTAACAATGAAGATGATAACTTCGTTATCTATTGTCAGCCGGATAAATACGAACTAGCAGTAGCAGAATTTAAGCAATTTATTGAGCAACCTTATCAAGCTAAGTATCAACAAGCGGCATGGAAAAACGGTAATGTTACCGATGTTAATTCACATTCTCCATCGTTATTCAGCAGTTTTAAAAAGCAGTTTTTAGCTCATGCAGGCATTGTTACTTTAACGATATTTCTCGCGTGTTGGTTGGTATTTATTGCAAGTTTACTGGGTTGGTCAGGCACATTATTCCAGCAATTAAAGTTTTACTCTTATTTTAGTTTTGAACAAGTTATTCAAGCACCGCACCGTTTATTAGGCCCTGCACTGTTTCATTTTTCTTGGCTGCATATCGTGTTTAATACGATGTGGTGGTGGCAATTGGGCGGCTCAATTGAGCAAGTATTTGGTAAAGCTAGTTTAATAAAAGTATTTTTAGTCACAGCCTTGGTATCAAATATTGGCCAATATTTAGTTGATGGGCCAAACTTTGGCGGCTTATCGGGTGTGGTTTATGGTGTTCTCGGTTATGTTTGGTGGCTTGGCTGGTTGTTGCCAGAGAAAGGCCTTACCTTGTCTAAGCCAATTGTTGGTTTTATGCTGTTTTGGTTACTGTTAGGTTACACCAACATTTTACCCGTTAATATCGCTAATACAGCACATTTGTTAGGCTTAATTAGTGGTTGTTGTTTAGCATATATTAAAGTGCTAAAAGAGAAAAAGCCCACGACTTAATTAAAGTGATGGGCTTTTGTTATAATTTACAGTAGGTGGCTAGTTATCTAACCATTGGGTAAATAACAACTTCTTAATTAATGGCTTACCGGTTTCTTTTTCTAGAAGCTGTTTTACTTTTTCTTCACATAAGCGCTGAATTTCATGGCGACCATTAATAGATTTAACTTTTGATTCAGGCTGCTGGCCAATAATATTTATGATAGCGTCACGTAGTAACGGGGAATGATGTTCAACCACTTCGTAATTAGATGAATCTTCTATCATTAGTTCAACGGTAAGGCGAACGTAGCCCATTTTTTTCTTTACTGCTATGTAATTAGTCACAATTGAAGGTTCAAACCCAAAGTAAGCGTAATCAGCTGCTTTAACCGATGTTGAACTTAACAATACTACTAATAATAAAATGGACATTTTCATAACACTAAAACTCGAATCAAAAAATTGTTAATTGGCTAAGTGAATTACTTCACTACACAGGTTTAAAAACCATAGTATCTTCAATAGTAACGCGAATTTTACTTGCGCGCAGAATTATTTAGTTATTTTTTCACGATAATACTCTCAAATGTATCATACCATTATCAGGCGCTGACTATTCATCCATGCAGGCTATATTTTTCCCATGCTTAACGCTATCATACGTCGTTTTTGATAATTTAAGTTATAGGTATCGTTAGCAGGTATGGCAGCAGAGCACCCTTTATTTCCTGTACAAATGGCCGCAACTTGGCAAAACCCAAGTGCAGCAAAAATAAATCACCAGCTACGTGATTGGTTACTTGACCCTGCTTCGTTAACGGCGCGCCTAAAGCAACATTGTCAGCACTTTCGTGTTGAAGTACTTGGGCAAAAAATTGAAGCATGCAGTGTTATTGAAGCTAATCAAGATATACACGCTGGTGAGCAAGTGCTAGTGCGTGAAGTGCTATTGTATTGTGACGATATTGCGCAGGTTTTTGCTCGTAGTTTACTGCCGTTAAAGTCTCTAACCGGAGAGCAGCAGCAACTTGCTCATCTAGGCACGCAGTCACTTGGGCAAGTACTATTTAATCATCCTGACTTGTTGCGGAAAAAAATAGAAGTCGCAGAATTTAACCAACAATCTACAGTGGCAAAAATAGCTCAGCATTTGTTATTCGACGTGGTGCAACCTATGTGGGGGCGTCGTTCAGTGTTTATGCTAAATAATAAGCCGTTAATGGTGGCGGAAGTATTTCTTCCTGGTGCCTTTGCTTACCAAGAATAAAAGGGTTTTACATTGAGTGAATTAACCGAAAAGCTAACCGCGATAATGCAAATTACCCGTATGGATAAGCCAATAGGAACTTACTTATTATTATGGCCTACCTATTGGGCACTTTGGATTTCGGCTGACGGCTGGCCGTCAATGCATATGCTGATTGTGTTTAGTTTAGGGGTATTTTTAATGCGTAGTGCCGGCTGTGTGATTAATGACTTTGCTGATCGAAAAGTAGATGGGGCAGTTAAACGGACGCAAAATCGCCCGTTAGTTACAGGCGCACTGTCGAGTAGTGAAGCATTGCAGTTGTTTGCTACCTTTGTACTCGTTGCTTTTGGTTTAGTGCTGACCTTAAGTGATTACACAATTATGTTGTCTTTGGTCGCAGTGATGTTAGCGGCCAGTTATCCATTTATGAAGCGTATTACTCATTTACCGCAAGTGGTGTTAGGGGCGGCATTTAGCTGGGGTATGATCATGGCTTTTGCTGAAGAGCAAGGGTATATACCTGTAGTCGCTTGGTTATTATTTAGCGCAAATGTTTTATGGACTGTGGCTTATGACACTATGTATGCCATGGTTGATCGTGATGACGACCTAAAAATTGGTGTGAAGTCGACGGCAATACTATTTGGTAATAACGATAAGCGTATTATTTTATTGCTACAATTACTGACTTTAGCCTTACTGTTTACCGTTGGTAATATATTGGCATTTGGTTGGCCATATCAGCTGTCATTAGTTATAGCTGCTGGCTTTTTCTGCTATCAACAAATCTTAATTGCTGGCCGAGAACGTGATCGTTGTTTTCAAGCGTTTTTAAATAATCACTATGTAGGATTAGTGGTTTTTGTTGGTGTAGCTATTGAATATTTATAGCGATTTACATGAGTAAAATTAGCATTTGCTTAAACAGTAGCAAATGCTAATTTGAACTAGCTCTATCGCATAATACTTTGCAATACTTCAATATCTACTAAGTTACTAACTGAGCTTTTTAACAAGCCTAATGTGCTGCTATCAACGAGCTTGTCGTCTTCATCTTGCATTATGTAACCGTGTTCTTTCATTGCTAATATCAAGGTCGACTGAGCTTTCTTATCAATAAACTCTGGCGCGTTAATATTATTTAATACAGATAAACGTTGGGCTATGGCAACAACTTTTTCATCTAGTTCTGATTTTGAAATTGGTGCTAATCGGCCAAGTAATGAAGTTATTATCGCAAACCTTTGCATGGTTTCATTTACACATTCAGCCATTAATCGCACCGTGGCGCGAGCTTCACTAGCGCTTTCCAGTGACCAAAAGCCGGCTTTGCTTTGCTTTGCAAGGTTTTCGTTAGATAGAAACTGACAAATTGCCTGTACTTGTTCACTAATATCGTCTGCTGATTGCCATAAAAACAAATCGGTCTTTAACAATTGAGCGATGCGCTGTATTTGCGCTACAAGGTCTTCATGACTGATTTTTGCATTACGCTCCAATAAGCGACAAACCAATGAAGGGACAATAAAAGTGTGCAAAATATTATTACGATAATAACGAAGCTCTAAAATAGCGCTTTCAGTTAAAGATATTATTTCACCAAAACTGTCTTGATTGATAGTGACCTTGTTTAAGGTGATCACATGCTCAAGTAGTTGTGCGCCTGTTTCACTTGGTACTGTTAATTCAGTGTGATAAGGGGCTGCGCGTTGCAGGGCTAAAAAGAAATCTAACTGACTGATTAATTCTGCTTTTGTTAAAGCTTTGCTTTCGGTCGCATGTAGAATAAGAGAAATAAGAGCAACGCCATTTAACGCCGCACATTGGTTAATTGAAGTCATTACTTGTTGCGCAAGTGTATTAACGCTTGGTGTTAACCATTTGGGTTTTTGAGGATCAATCGGATCAATTGCTTGTTTCCAGTCTGGTACTTGTTTATTGAGAAACTGATTGATATTAATAGGCTCACCAAAGTTTACATAACCTTTACCGTAATTTCTTAAATTACGGATTGCTTTAATAACACCGAAAATTGATTCGCCTTTTTTCTGGCTACCACTGAGCTCTTTGTGATAAGTGCCTACTTCCATAACGTGTTCATAACCTAAATATACGGGTACTAAGGTGAGAGGACGATCAATACCGCGTAGTAAACTTTGAATGGTCATCGCAAGCATACCGGTTTTTGGTGATAGTAATCGCCCGGTGCGACTACGACCTCCTTCAGAGTAATATTTGACTGAATAGCCACGTTCAAACAATAGGCCTAAATACTCTCGGAAAATAGTTGAATAAAGACGATTTCCCTTAAAGCTTCGGCGAATAAAGAATGCTCCGGCCTTTCTAAAGATAGGTCCGGCAGGCCAGAAATTTAAGTTAATGCCAGCTGCAATACGCGGTGTCACTAAGCCTTGTTGAAAAATAACATAGGTCAGTAATAAATAGTCCATGTGACTGCGATGACAAGGTACGTAGATAATTTCGTGGCCTTCTTGAGCTAAGTTACGTAAACGTTCGGCCTTATTTACTTCAATACCGTTATAGAGTCTATTCCATAACCAGCCTAAAATACGTTCGCCAAAACGCACAGTAACATCGCGATAATCGCCAGCTATCTCGTCCATAATCGCTAACGCTTGTTTTCTAATTTCTGCTTCACTAACGGCTTTATTTTTTGCCTCATCAGCTATTAGGCGCTTAATTGCAGGATTTACCAATAATGCTTCAAACATTTGTTGGCGATGCATAAGTCTTGGGCCAGTCGCCGCAATTATTTGGCGATGAAAATGAAAGCGAGCGATACGCATTAATTTTCGGGCACTGGCTTCGTCACTGCCGTGTTTATCGGCCATATGACGAAACGAAATCGCTTCACTAAAACGCACCATAGTGTGACGGCCTAAAAATAGCACGATAAAGAATTTTCGTAACCAAGTTGGTGATTCTTGATCTGCTAATAAGTTACCGACATTAGTGGTATTTTTTTCTTTGGTTGGTGTGCGCCCCCAAATAACATTGGCGGGAATTAATTGTGCGTCAAGGTTCTCATCTTTGGCATGGGCGTTTAAGAGTTCAAAGCCTTGAGCTATCGCGGTGGTTTTACTGGGTTTTCGCCAATGAAATAATGCCGTTGGTTTCTCTAAAAACAATAATCGAGATAATAGCTGGTTATTAACACGAACTTTTTCTAATGGATCAGGCAGGTTAGCTTTTTTACAGGCCTTACGTAACGATAAAACATCACTCGCAGATTGGTGACGTAACACATAAAAAACGGGTTGCTCAGCATTAAGCTGACCTGAATTAATAATTTTATCGGCAACAATTTTGCAACGAACCAATAACGTAATTGGTAAACGGAGCAATAAATAGAATAATTTACGAATAGCTAACATCTTGTTTTACTCAACTTTATTTGACTGGTTATTGTATCACTTAGCGACAATATTGTCTCTTTTTCGCTACGTTCGAGACATTTTTAACAATAGTAAGCCATGATATTTTACTTATTTAATGTTTGTCTCATGCTAAATGCTATTAGTTTAGTGAAAAATAACCAAATTCTGTGAATAATGTGACTCTCATTACTGAATTAATTTAGGCTAAGCATGCAAAACAATAAGCCGGTAAAGAAAATTGCGATATTTGTTGATGTACAAAATATTTATTACACCACCCGCGATACTTTTTCCCGACAATTTAATTATCGAGAATTTTGGCGTCAAATAAGTGCAGAAGGTGAAATAGTTATTGCCAATGCGTATGCCATTCAACGTAGCGATGATCAGCAGCACAAATTTCAAAAAGCACTTAAACATATAGGTTTTGATGTTAAGTTAAAACCTTTTATTCAGCGACGTGACGGCTCGGCAAAAGGTGACTGGGATGTTGGAATAACTATAGATGTAATGGAAGCTGCTGCCGATGTTGATATTGTTGTACTGCTTTCAGGTGATGGAGATTTTGAGCTACTATTGCGTAAAGTGATGGCTCGAAATAGCGTACATACTTATGTTTATAGCGTAACAGAATTAACTGCACAAGCCTTGATTAATAGCGCTAGTGAGTTTTTTCCAATTGACAGCAGTTTACTGATGTAAGCTAAATCTTTTTAGCTATGGTTTACTGATATTTGTAATTTTTGTTAGAGATAAGTATGGTATTTCGATAACAACGATAAAAAACAATAATAATAAGGAATCGTCATGTCAGTTGAAGCTCTATACAAAGTTATTTTATACCCCTTTATTAATGAATCGCTTGCTAGTTTAAAAGCAATGACGAATTTAACCGGTGAGGCGGGTGAAGCCTTTGTTGATAGCGTTGATGATTTTCGCTTCAAAGGCTATGCAGTGTGTTCTGAGGTAACAGGTGGACTCGATGGCGTTATTATGATGCATCATTACCCTGAAACGGCAATTGCCATTGGTAATTCGGTCTGTGAAAACATGTTTGAAGAAAGCTATGCGTTTACCGAAATTAATCAAGATTTAAGCAATGCTTTAGCAGAATGGGGTAATACCATTGTTGGTCGCTCAACTGATTTACATGGTCGTTATAGCTTAGATTACAAGTTTTCTAGCCCTTATTTTGTTCACGATGTACAAGACATGGACAAATATTTAGTGGGTGTAAAAGAAGTTATTACGGTACCTATTACTGTTAACGGTGTTGGCCGTTACTACTTTAACCTGCTTATTCGCAATGTTGAATATCAATCTGTCGGTATTAAACGTGAGGCGAGTGCCGGCATCGCTAATACTCATTCCACCCCGTTACCACTGGCGAGTAAAATTTTACTCGTTGACGACAGCGCCATGATCCGCAAAGCACTTAAACGTTACCTGTCACAACTGGGCTATAATAATGTGATTGAAGCCGATGATGGTTCAACTGCAGTAAAAATGGTAACGCAATATCAGCCTGATTTTATGATTATGGATGTGGTAATGGGCGAAATGAATGGTGATCAAGCTCTTGCTGAAATTCGCGCTAATGGCAGCGATGTACCTGTTGTCATGTTGTCATCGGTTACCGATAAAACTTTAGTAAGTCAGTGCCAAGCGCATGGTATTTCCGGTTTTATATTTAAGCCCATTCAAGCAGATACTGGCGCAGAAATTGTTAAAGATTACTTAAAAATTGCCTAGTAAATTATGCTCATTCAACTTTGCCGTGCTTCATTTTTTAAACTGAAGTGCGGTAAAGAACAAATGTGTAGCAATTAAATTTGCTGTTTTGAAACAAAATGCTTATTTCCTAGGTCAGTGTTAGCCAGCTTAATTAACTTTTGGATATTGTAGTGCGCTTTTTTTGTTTTACATGGTTATTGGTTTTGTTTAGCTTTGATACTGTTGCAACTAGTGATTTTGAAGTTAAACTCGTTGACGTAAATAATGAGCCTTTGACCGATATGGTGGTATTTTTGCAGCCACTAGACGATGTTGTATTACCGGTAAATAATAAAGTTGTTGAAATAGGACAACTCGATCGTGCCTTTACACCTTATATCAGTGTTATGCAGCTTGGCAGTGCTGCGACGTTTCAAAATCAAGATGATATTACCCATCATATTTATTCTCCTGTAGGCGAAAATAAGTTTTCGTTTAAAATTCGTGCCGGTCAGTCTCAAATCAAAAATGATTTTCAACAGCTCGGTGAAGTTGCTATGGGTTGTAATATTCATGACTGGATGAGTGGTTATTTGTATATCGTTGATACGCCACTTTTTGGCAAAACTAATAACCAAGGTATTGCTAGTATTGTAATGCCACACGAGGGAAAATATCGTTTGGTAGTTTGGCATCCACAAATGAAAGTTGAAGGCCATAGCGTAAGCAAAACGTTAACATGGCCAACAAGCCAACAATTTACATTCAAAGTTCCACATAAAATAGCTAAAATATCTAAACAAGAGAATGAAGAAGATTTCGATTTTTTATCTGACTACTAAGGATAGTTTTTCTTAATGAAGAGCTTACAAACTAAAATATTTTTGTTTTTTGTGCTGCTGTTGCTCATGGTGCAAGCTATTGCTTTTTGGACGATTATGGCTGGCAATAAAAGCCAAGAACAGCAAGAAATTGCTAATCGTTTAAATACTGCGAAAACAATATTTAATGCCCAATTTGATAGCCGGCGCGACTATTTAACGGCGTTTGCTGAAACTGCAGCAAAAGACTATGGCATTAAACAAGTATTTGAAGATGAACTTCGTAGTTTGTTGGTAGCAATGAACAATCATCGCAAACGCATTGACGCTGATATAGCGATGGCGATTTCAGCGGAAGGTGTGGTAACAGCACAATTACTTGCAGAACAAACATCGTCAGGCAAAGTAAAAATCAAGCAAGGCAGCGAGCGTAATCAAACATTTCGGTTTCCTAAGTGGTTAGAAAACCAAGAGCAAGCCCATTTGTATGTAGTTAATGGCGCAGTATACCAAATAAGTTTTTCACCAATGAACGTTGGTGCTCGTACTATCGGTTGGTTAGCATTTGGATTTGAAATTGATCAAGAACTAGCACAACACTTTTTTGATATTACCCAGCTACATACCGACTTTGCTATATTGCACAATGATAACTGGAGTTTGATTGCCTCATCCAATGAAAAAGCGCACCTAACTTTAACCAAAAGCATAATTAATAACACCACTCCAAGTGAGTATATTGCCATTGGTGATCTGATTGATGAAGAAGGCCATGTTCAACTTGCCCTTGCGATGTATGGTTTACGTGCAGATATCGTTGAAGTACTGCAAAAGCAATGGTGGCAGTTTCTAATACTTACCTTCGTTACTTTACTACTATCTTTAGCTGTTGCTTATATTATAGCGGCGTCAATTACAAAGCCGGTAAAACAACTAGTTAAGCAAGCGAAAATTGTTGCCAGTGGTGATTATCACCAAACGGTAAAAGTTAATGATAATAGCGAATTAGGACAATTGGCTACTGAGTTTAACGCTATGCAATCAGCAGTACTATCGCGTGAAAAATCAATTACTCATAGAGCCAATCATGACCCACTTACCGATTTGCCTAATCGCAGTGTATTAAAACTAACCTTACAAACCCTAGCTGATAAAAAACAAGAGTTTACCGTATTTCATTTAAATTTAAGTCGTTTAAAAGACGTCAATGAAACGCTTGGTCATGATGTCGGTGATTGGTTGATTAAAGCGACAGCCAAACGGCTAAGTACCTTGAAAGAATTTCAATTGCTTTGCCATATTGGTGCTGATGAATTTGTACTATTAGCCGAACTCTCTCCGACATTACCGAAAGATGTTTTAGTTGGGAAAATACACCAGGTATTAGAAGAAAACTGTGAATACCAAGGGATAAGTTTACAATTGCAAGTACGTATAGGTATTGCTGCTGTTCCAGAGCATTGTCAAACTACTAAATCAGTGCTGCAAATGGCGGATACAGCTTTACACCATAGTCATAAAGTTAATAAGTTGGTACAGACTTATCACCAAGACTTTGATGTAAATAGTGTTGAACGATTAAATTTAATCAATGATTTAAAAGATGCTATTGCTGATGATCAATTAGAACTACATTACCAACCTAAGTTAAATTTACAAACGGGTATTGTTACCCATGTTGAGGCGTTAGTACGTTGGCGTCATCCAAGTTTAGGTATGGTACCTCCTGATAACTTTATTCATATTGCTGAACAAACCGGACAAATTAATGCATTAACACAATGGGTTTTTATTACGACATTAAAGCAATATCAGCTATGGCGAGAATTGGGGCTGAATATTAGTGTTGCTGTAAATATTTCTGCAGAAAACCTTAAAGATAGCCATTTTTATCAATTTATCTGTCAGTCTTCTGAGGAATATAAAGTTCCAGCAGAAAAAATTACCTTAGAAGTAACAGAAAGCGCAGTAGTTGATGACCCTGAGACTGCTATTGCTTTACTACAGCAGTTTAAATCGCGCGGAATGCGCATTTCTATTGATGATTACGGCACTGGCTATTCGTCATTAGCACAATTAAAGCAATTACCGGTGCATGAACTGAAAATTGATAAATCCTTTGTGCAGCGATTATCAGAAGATGAAGATGATCGAATTATTGTTCGCTCAACCATTGAGTTGGCTCATAATATGGGCTTGAGTGTAGTTGCTGAAGGTATTGAAGATGAATTTGCATTAAACTGGCTAGCAAAAAATAACTGCGAGCTTGGACAAGGGTACTTTATTAGTCGCCCGAAGCATGCCAATGAATTAACGCCTTGGTTATTAGAACAAGAGGCGTATGTTTTTGAATAGGATCTTACTTTGTTAAAAATACTGGTAGCGGTTGCATTAATTGTTAGTTTTGCCACCGCATATGCTACTGAATATAAATGGCATGGCGTGCTTGATGTACGAGCTACCAGTGCATCAACCCTTAAAAGTTATGTTGATGGTGGGTATGGAAAGTTTACTAGCGGCAATGGCGAAAATATTTCATTAGCACAAGCTGGTATAGAGCTTTCGATTGAGTGGGATACAGGTATTAGTGCACATATGGTTGCCAATGCTTACAGCGATGAAAATGACACACTAATAGGCTTTACGGAAGCCTTTCTTAAATATCGCAGTTTACCCAATAGTGATGGTTATCGTTGGCAAACCAAAGCAGGTATTTTTTATCCTGAAATCTCACTAGAAAATAATGCCTTTGCATGGGCAAGTCGAAATACCCTCAACTCTTCAGCAATTAATACCTGGATTGGCGAAGAAATTCGAGTTTTAGGTAGCGAAATTGCATTAACAAGATTAGAAAAGTTCTCTGATAGTAATTTTGATCTTACCGTTGCTGCCACAGCTTTTATTAACAATGACCCCGCTGGCGCTTTACTTTCCTGGCATGGTTGGACAATTGGCAATCGTCAAATCTTATGGACGGAATCTAAAGCCATTCCTGATTTCGCAGCTCGCATGCCAGGCTATGATCTGAATGGCCAGGCAGCTAAATCTGATCCTTTTTTAGAGCTTGATGACAATTGGGGATTTCACTTAAGAAGTAAAATAAAGGTTCATAATAAAGGTCAAATAACCTTAGGTTATTACGATAACAAAGCGACACCTTATAGAGTGGAAAATGGTCAATATGGTTGGCGAACTCGTTTTACTCATGCTGGTTTTAGTTGGCGTTTGCCTTATGCTTTGGAATTAAGTGGTCAATATTTATCGGGCGATACCTTGATGCAAAGTCCACTAAAAATGGATGTAGTAAATAATGATTACTCCAGTGGTTACTTAGCATTATCAAAAAGATTTAAAAAGCATCGAACCACGATTAGGTTAGAAGAGTTCTCAGTCACGGACAACGACAACACTGTCGGTGATAATAATAATGAATACGGTAAATCAGCGACATTTAACTACACCTATCGCTACAGTAAGCCTTGGTTGTTATCTGTTGAGTATAACTGGGTGAATAGCAATCGCCCTGCACGTGCCTATATTGAGCAAGCAAGTAAGTTAGTCGAAAAGCAATGGCAACTTGCGGGTCGATACTTTTTTTAATTTTTAACGCTAATTATTGCGTGATAATAATGTCGAAATCTTTTACAAAATTTAAAACTATAATAATCATTACTCTATAGAACCATGTAAACTCATCAGTTTTTTGCTTGGCGTTATTTATGCATTAATTTTTAACTATATATAGATACTGCTTCTTAATTTTTCAAGGATGAACATTAAGTTCTACTAAAAATTAGCTTAGAGGTAACTGTTATGTTACGTAATGTACATATTATCGGTGTATTGTTTCTATTTCTGACTCAGTCTGCCTTTGCGGGCTTTATAGCTAATTCAGGAACATGTGATGTAGCTCGCGCAACACTTACAAGTATTGAACAAATTGTAGCCCCACCTCTTCCTTCAGGACAACCATCAGGTACTAATTTACTTTCTACTTCGTATGATGCCACCGCATGTGTTGGTGTTTATCCAGGAAATGATGATGCAGGTGGTTTGAGTTCTCCAAGCCCCAATATTGGCCAAGCGGGTGATGGATTACTAAATGGCGAAGATATTTTTAATGGTGAAGAATTTGTTGACCCTAGTGATTTTCAGGCATTAGATGCTAACGGTATTAAAGATGATCCAGGTTGGATTCATTTAGCTCATTTTGATTCAGAGAATAATGCCGCAGGTAATATATCCTATAGCACTGTTGGTCCATCTCCTTTAAATGACCCATTATTGACATTAGATGTGAGTGACTTATTAACTTTGTCATTATCATGTAGTGTCGCCGGTGACAATTTAACAGACTGTGACTCCATTGATTGGTTGTTAACGACTAAGCTCGATATTATTGATAATGTTCAAGAACTATTAGGTCCGTCAACTTTTGACCATTTAGCTTTTTCAGTCAAAGCTGGTAATCAAAAAAGCGGCGGTGGCTTTGCTGTGTATGATTTTAATTTTAAGACAATATTTGCTGCAGAAAATAATCCAGCATTAAATTTTCTTACACCCTATCAACTAGGGGGAACTTTAAATACGATGGATTTAGGCAGTAAAGGTATCTCCCACCTTAATGTTTGGGCACGTGATCCCATTGACAACACAACTAGAGTTCCAGAGCCATCGAGTTTAGCCTTATTTGCGCTGGCAATATTTGCTGGTAGTTATATCAGAAGAAGATATAACCGATGGTAAGGACTCTCGTTAGAAATAGAGTTTCGTAGATATTAAAAACGCTTCCAATTGGAAGCGTTTTAATATTTCGAATAACATGCTTGTTAATGTTATGTTAATTCATGATAAGCTATCCTACATAACTCAATGTATCAAAGCTGATACAAATAGTAGACAATTCGCTACTAATATCTATATTTTCAAAGGCTATGATGTAAATTCAAAGTTGTAAATACAGGAATTTAAAATGGTTAAATCAAAATTATTTGTCGGCTTATCATATCTTGTTGGGGCACTAAATTTTGCTCAAGCAAGTGACTATTCAAACCTTGTTATTGATAAACGAATTTGGCAAACATCCAACTTGACTGAATCAGCACAAACATCTAATGCCAAGATTAATAGTAAAGCCAAAGCAGGCTTATACTTCGATATTGATATTACTACACTTGAGCAGCAGCTTTTAAATAATAATACCCTGTTGGTTGATTTACCCTTGCCAGATGGTCGATATGTTAAATTTGAATTAACAGCCTCACAAGTTATGCACCCTGAACTTGCAGCGAAATATCCGAGCATTAAAACATTTGTTGGTCGACAAGTTGGAAACGCTAACAACACTGGTCATTTTGATATTACCCCACAGGGCTTTCATGGGGTATTTAGCCAAGGTGTAGAACAAGTATTTATCGATCCAAGTAGTAGAGATAGCAATAGTAAATATCATAACTATTTTCGTAAAGACGCAGAGCCTATCATTGAGACTGAATTTTCAAAACGCCTGTCACCACGTAAGAAAAATGTAACTACGACAAGTATTCAGTCGCAAAGAGCTTCGAGAAGCAGTGGACAAGCGAACACTTTAACAACTTATAAGCTTGCCATTGCTACAACCGGTGAATATGCCGCTTTTCACGGCGGTACAAAAGAAAGTACATTGGCGGCTTTAGTAACGCTAGTAAATCGATTGAATGACGTATACCAACGTGATTTATCAATAAAGTTTGAGCTAGTAGCAAACAATGACAGCATTATTTTTACTGATAGTAGTACAGATCCCTTTGCCAATACAGATGAAGATATTAACGTTAATGCCGGTGTAATTGATGGTGCTATTGGGGCCGTGAATTACGATATTGGTCATCTTGTTGGCACTGGTGGTGGCGGTTTAGCTGGCTTTAGAGTGGTTTGTACTAATATAAAAGCGGAAGGTGTGACCGGTAGTGGTAGACCGACATCAGATTCTTTCTATATAGATTATGTTGCTCATGAAATTGGTCATCAATTTGGTGCTGATCACACATTTAACGGTGGGCAAGGTGCCTGTGATGGCAACCGAGAAACAAACAGTGCTTATGAACCTGGCAGTGCTTCTACTATTATGGGCTATGCGGGCATTTGTGATGGCCAAAATATACAAGGAAATTCAGATCCGTATTTCCATATTCATTCAATTGATCAAATTAGAAATTTCACGTCAAGTTTATCAAGTTGTGGTACAACGTCGAGCTTAGCTAATGATGCTCCAACAGTAGATGCCGGCGTTAATCGTACAATACCTGCCAACACGCCGTTTACCTTAACGGGCAGCGCAACAGATGCTGACAATGACAGCTTGAGTTATAGTTGGGAACAGCATGATTTAGGTGCGCAAAGTAATAGCGCAGCCGAAGATGCAATAGATGATGGGAAGCGACCACTGTTTAGAACCTTTAGCCCAACAAATAATGCAGAACGTACCTTACCTAAACTTACAGATATCCTTGCTAACAAGGCCAGTTATGGTGAAGCATTGCCAAGCGTTACACGTGAGTTAAACTTTCGTCTTGTCGTACGTGACAATCAAAATAACCTTGTTGATATGCTATGAAGATCAATGTTGTTGGTAATGAACAAGGTTTTAGTGTCAACGAAATTACCAATTGGAATGGTTCGGCGCAAACAGTTTCATGGCATACGGCTGATTCTGAAAAGGCACCCGTATCTTGTGCTGCTGTTGATATATTATTATCAACCGATTCAGGTATTAGTTTTAGTCAAACATTAGCAAGTGATGTTACTAATGATGGTAGTCAAAATGTTAGCTTACCTAATTTAACAACGACTACAGCACGAGTGAAAATAGCTTGTAGTGAAAATATATTCTTTGCTATTAACAATGCAGATTTTGAAATAAGTTCAACAGACGTAGCTCCAACAAAACCTGTATTTACAGGGCAAGACAGTATTAGTATCAATGAAGATACTAATGTTTTGTTAAGTGCATCATTGTTAAACTTTGAAAATAACCCAAGTATTGATAGCCTGACAATCACTGCCGGTGAAAACTATAGCTTTAATGGCTTAACAGTCACGCCAATATTGAATTTTAATGGCAATATCAAAGTGAATATGACGGCAACATCTAGTGATCTCGTTAGTGACCCTTTTCAGGTAAGTATAGATGTTAATGCCGTTAATGATTTGCCGACAGCGATTGCCGATAGCGCGACAGTTGCTCAAGATTCTAGTAATAACGAAATAGATGTTCTAGTTAATGATAGTGATATAGATGGGCATACTATTACTCTAAAAACGGTTAGCGCTTCAGGTAACGGTACCGTTACTATTGCTAATAATAAAGTAAATTATACTCCAGCAAGTGGCTTTAATGGTGCCGAAACTATTAGCTATACCATTGAAGATTCGGAAGGTGGTACCGCGAATGCGGAGGTATCAATAACAGTCACTGCAGCACCAGTAACACCGCCTCCTGTTACACCTCCAACAGTTGAACCGGGCAGCAGCTCTTCTAGTAGTGGTAGCATGTATTATTTACTAATAGTTTTACTACTAGCATTAAATCGAACCAGAACAAGAGGATCGCATAATGCTTAAAAATTATTTTTTATCGACAATACTTGCAATGGGATTGCTACAAATTAGTGGTTGTACTCATCATATAAAAAGCGAACAGTTAGGTGCGGACAGCACATTAAAGCAAACGCTAAAAAATGAAGTTTCTACTGCAGTTGAACAGGCTGTAGAAAAGAAAGACTTTAAACTGTTACATAGTAAAGGCCGTCGTATTGTAGTGCCGGGACTAGAGCAACTTGACATCTCTTTGCTGAAATCACAATGTGGCTTAAAGCCTATGATTAATAGTGGCGATGTTTTGAAAACGACAGAGCAGCGTCAACAGCAAAAGGTAGCATATGCTTACGCTAAACAATTTAATCAAGAGATTTACCAGAAATGTTTAGCGAGTTTGATGAAATAGCATGAAGCTTCTTATTACTGCAGAGGTTTAAGTCCATTGGCGATAGAAAAAATTCTTCTGGTTGATGATGATGTGGAATTAACATCTTTAATCAGCCAGTTTCTAACAATGAATGGCTTTGACGTCGAAATTGAGTCGAATGGTGATAATGCGGTAAAGCGTACTTGGTCGCTAAAGCCAGATCTCATTGTCTTGGACTTAATGCTGCCAGGGTTAGATGGCTTATCTATTTGTCGGCAAATTAGAGAAGACTTTTTTGGTCCAATCATTATGCTAACGGCGTTAGATGACGATATTGATGAAGTTACTGGCCTTGAAGTGGGGGCTGATGACTATCTATGTAAGCCAATAAAACCTAGAGTTTTATTGGCCCATATTCGCGCTCAACTTCGTCGGCATACTCACATAAGTCAACAGTTAGATATTAATATTAAAACAGCGCTATCTGACGAGTTAGTGATAGACGCGACAAAGCGCAAAGTGAGTTATCAACAACAAGAAATATCATTAACTTGTGCAGAGTTTGATTTATTATGGGTACTTGCAAGTCATGCTGGCAGAATTATTTCACGCGATGAATTGCATCAGGAGATTTTTCGTCTTGCCTATGATGGCTTAGATCGCTCTATCGACTTGCGGATTTCAAGGCTACGAAAAAAACTTTCTGACAATTCCAAAGAGCCCAATATTATTAAGACTATCAGGAATAAAGGCTACCTACTTGCAAAGTAAAGTGAAGCATAAGTTATCGTTACTTTTTCTACTATCCTTGCTTAATATAATTTTTGCAAGTTTGTTGCATAGCCATATATATAGCTCAGTTGAAGATTTCATTTACCAAGAACATGATAGTTATTTGTTAGTAACTAAAGAAAAAGTACATGAAGCTTTTAATGGTACAAATGCTGAAAATTGGCAATTGAAAGCGAACCAACTTGCGAGCGCTTATGATACACAATGTTTAATAGTGGCTAACAATAGCGATAATTTCTCTAATGATATTCTGCAGCTAATTAACTCACCGCAATCTGCCTCAGGTGTGGCTGATTTTACTGGTGCTATGGTGTATTACCCGCTTAATGATGAATTTGTTGCTGAGCTTGGCCCTATTCCTTTTAATTCATTGCTTTCATTTATTTACGATTGGTTTGCCTGGGCGATGGCAATTTTTCTAAATTTAATTTTTGCTTATGGATATTTGACTTATAGTGAGAGAAAGCAACAAAAGTTAATACAGGACATTTTATCACTACCTGTTGATGCCAAAGCTGATGAAAAACCAACAGAAATTCTAGCGCAGCTTAAAATATCCTTAGCGCAAGCGCAGCAAGAAAATGAAAGCCATCTGTTATCACAAAGAGATTTATTGCATGGTGTGGCGCATGAATTTAGAAGTCCGATGGCAAGAATACAATTTGCTTTAGATATGTTGGAAGATACACCCGTCGATGAACATGCTCGTTTAACTGAAAGTATACATAACTCGTTAGCTGATTTAGATGAGTTAGTAAAAGAGTTGTTATATTACGCTCGAATAAAAGACAGTCAATCGGCATTAAAATACGAGCTTCTAGACTGCCCCAATATATGTAAAGAAAGTATTGAGCAAGTTAGCGCATTTTACCCTAAAATTAATTTTTCCCTGCACATGCCTGAGCCAGTAATTCTGCAAGGTGATGGTAAGCATATTAAGCGCATGTTAGTAAATTTGCTGCGTAATGCTGGTCGTTTTGCAAAAAATAGCTGTCGCCTTAGTGTAAAGGCAAGTGAATTAGGTGTTAAGGTTTGGATAGATGATGACGGTGTTGGGGTTCCTCCTGGTAAAGCTGACCGAATTTTTGAACCGTTTACGCGTTTAGACCCAAGTCGCTCAAGAGATTCTGGCGGTTGTGGACTTGGTTTAGCTATTGTTGCTTCCATTGTAGACAAGCATCATGGCACTATTGAAGTTACTGAAAGTAAACTGGGCGGTGCTTGCTTCAAAATAGCTTTTAGTAATAAAAATCAATAAAATCAATTGGTAGCAATTAAGTTTTGCTCTGTTCTGTTCAAGTGAAATATCTAATTCTGTTGTTTGCGTATGTTATGAATCACAACTTGTCTTAGCCAATAACCTTGCGCCTTGGTGTGTCGATAGTTTGCAATCTTAGTGTTGCTAAGACTGATTCTATTAAGTAATCAGTTAATTGAAGTTTCTTGCCATTCTGAATATTTTTGTGCGTTATTTAACAAGCTTTTGTATGGCAATATTCAAACGCCCTTGCTGCACGTTCAGAGCTGATGAAATAGCATCGCGCTAATCTTTACATAACTTTACTCCTTACCATATTTTAATATTTCGATTATTTACCTAGACTCAAATACAACCGAGTAGTGAAGAGTGTTCATTGTAGTAAACTGAAATTCAAAAGGTGGTATCGGTGCAATATTTTTATAAACTAACAGCGTTAAGAACAATAAATAATGTAAACGCCTTGGCAATATTTTTTATTCTACTTTTCATTTCTGCATGTGGTGGCGGTAGTAGCAGTAATAATGATGCGCCAAATAATGATCTAGATAGCAGTGCGCCAAGTGCTCCCCAACAATTAACAATTCAAAACCAAACCGCAAGTTCTGTAGTACTTTCTTGGGCGGAGTCTACAGATAACGTTTCAGTTGTCGCTTATAAAATTTTTCGAGATGGCATTAATATCAGCCAAGTTACCAGTCTCCAATTTGAAGATACTGAGCTGTTACCAGAAACGAATTATAGCTATAGCGTCAGTGCCATTGACAGTAGCAATAATGAGAGTGAGCAATCCACGCGTGTCTCTGTTACTACGCTAAGCGCTCCAGTAGTACTAACGGCGCCTAAGCAGGCGATAGCAAATGCATTTTCTGGCACCAGCATTGGCCTTTCCTGGCTTAATGAAGGTGCTGAAATTAGCATTTATCGTAATAATATTAAATTAGCTGATGTAACAGACAGTTTTTATGTTGATAGCGGCCTAAGTGTTAATACTGAATATTCGTACTTGCTGACAACTGGTGATGTTACCGACGAAGAACAAACGGTAGCCATTACGGTAAAAACATTAATTAATAACACCAATACTGGCTTAAATAACGGCGCAGAAACAGAAATTGTTAATGACCGTATAATGAATTTTGCTGAATGTAACAATCAAAGAAATGCCTTAACGATTAATGAAGGCTCGCTAGATAACTGCTTACAGGCCATGTTAGCTCATAACAGCATGGCCTCGCACTTGGAAGATATGAGGGCTTTTGCTGCCCGTGTTCGCAGTGAACAAACATCAGCTATGATCGAATTGGGTAAACGGTTATTTCACAGTAAATCACTGAGTGCTAACCAAGATACGTCTTGCTCTTCATGTCATCACCCTGCACTGGGCTGTGGTGGTGATAATTTGTCCATGCCTATTGGTGTTAATACACTTGATCATGACGTGCTTGGTTTAGGCCGTGTAGATGAAAATAATACTATTCCCATTGTACCAAGAAGCTCTCCAGCGACATGTAACACTGCTTTGTGGACGAGAGGTTTATTTTGGGACAATCGCACCGAAATTAGGCGTAATCGTCTAACAACTGAATCAACCGATGTTACTAACAATACGGTTGCGCAAGTGGGTGATAATTCAACTTTAACCTTGCTAGCAGCACAAGCCCATTTTCCAGTTACAGCTGCTCCTGAAATGGGTGACGTCACTCAATTTGGCTACGATGAAAATAATTTGTCTGATCATACTGCATATCGCGAGAATAATCTTGCTGATAATTTAGACAAGCAAGCATGGGAGCCGCTTTTCCAAGCTGCATTTGGCGACAACCTCATCAATTACTCTAGAATTGCCAATGCAATTGCTTCTTACGAAACGGTACAGCTTTTTATTGATAATCCTTTCTTTAATTATGTTGATGGCGATAATGCCGCAATAACTAGTGATCAAAAACGCGGAGCAATTACGTTTATGTCCAGTAATTCAGGTTGTACTTTTTGCCATGCTGGCGCTTTTTTTACTACTCAAGCACAACTGCCTGGAAACTACCCGCAAATAGGGATAGGTAAAGAGGAAAATAATGCCGATTGGGGTACTGAAGGCCCTAATGGCCCTGGAGTCTTTCGTGCTCCAACCCTGTTAAATGTCGCGATTACGGGCCCGTGGGGACATAATGGGCAATTTGCAACTTTAAAGCGAAATGTTGAACATTATCGGGATCACGGAGCATCAATTGAAGATTACTTTGCCAATAATGAAATGTGTCAGCTACCTCAGTTTGCGTCGCTGGTAAATTGCGCAGACATTGTAGCTCCGAATGGTTTAGCAGTCTCGACAGCTCTACTAGAAGGCAATGCTGAATTTTCTAATAATTTAAGCGATGCCGAAATTGATCTTATCGTGACATTTTTAGAAACGTTAACCGATCCAGATGCGGCAAACCCTAATTCCAATGCTATTCGAGCGTTGATCCCAATAAGAGATTCAGGCCCTGATGGCAATCAGCTTGACGCTAAAGACATTAATGGTAATGAGCTTTAGCATTAGCGGGAGGTTGCTACATGCAACCTCTTTTTTAAACATTGGTTATTTTCGTGTGACAGTGATATGAGAAACACTATTTAAATGGAACTTGAGAAAAATACCTTTGGTTCTTGATTGCTAAAGAAATATTATTAACGACTTTAGTGCCAGTGCTAGGCCAATTACCCATTTTCAGCATTCGTACAACTACGTTATTTGAATGAGGGACGGTCATTCGCAAAATGATTGAAAACACACTATAGTCGATCTTCATGCCTTCAACTTCGAGGGCAGTTATGTGCGTGTAACTGCCATTCAACAGGAGGAATTTAAGCGATAGTTAACATACCAAAGCGGACAGTTATCTCTGAAAAAAGCATTAATAATATTTTCAATAGAGCGTGAGTTTTAGTTCAGGATTAATGTTCCTTCAATTTTTTAATAATTTCATTAAAATAATGGCAAACCATAATAAATAAGGACATTTTTAATGCATCTGTTTCAGCGATTTTCCACAGCAATCTTACTCTGTTTCACCGCTTCAATTGTTCAGGCTGGTGAACCTTTACTGCAACTTGTTTCGATAACCTCTAAAGTTTTAAATGAAGAGCGTAATATAACTGTACAGCTTCCAGAGTCTTACTTTAGAAATATCGAGCAAAAATACCCACTTATCCTCAGATTAGACGGCGCTGGCAACATTCCTAAAGAATCCACAATTTTAAAAACGCTATATGATGCGGGTTCCGCTCCAGAAGTTATATTAGTAGCGATAGAAAATACAAACAGACTGAGAGATTTAGCCCCATATGTGAATGAAGATCCAAGAGGACCTCTCGGTGAAGGTGGTGGTGCTGATAAGTTTTTGGACTTCATTGAAACTGAGTTGCTCCCCCATTTAAACAAACAATATAGAACCACAGATTTTAAGGTTATTGCTGGTGCCTCAGTTGCAGGCTTGTTCACGCTACATACCTTGAGAACCAAATCTGATTTGTTTGATGCTCACATAGCATATAGCCCAGCAGTTTGGTGGGGAGATCATAAAACTGCCAAAAAGTTAAAGGAATTCATGTCTGTTACAAAAGAACTTAATAGTTACTTGTATATGAACATAGGCTCTGAAAATATTCAAATGCGTAAAGTTTATGATGATATGCTTGCTGGTATTGAACCAAACAAACCTAAGAATTTTAATCTAGCTACCGACTTTTTTCCTGAAGTCCCTCACGGATTAACCTCAGTTGCAGGGTTATTCAATGCATATCATAAGCTTTTTTTACCCCTAATAATGCCTAACTCAGAACTAAAGGAAGGAGTAGGTTCAATCAAAAACTATTATAACCGAGTGTCGGAGCAGCGAGGCCGTTCGGTTATTGCCGAAGAGTGGGTAATGCGAGAGTTAGGGTATTATCTAGTTCAGAATAAAGATTTTAAAAATGCGATTGAAGTTTTTAGATATAACATAGACTTATACCCTGATATGGCGAGTGCATACAACGGTTTAGCTTATGCCTATGAACAAAACAAGCAATTTGAAGAGTCTTTGAAGCAGGTAAATACTTCATTGAAACTTTCAAAAGAAGGTGATGATGGTTATGACATATACGTTAGTCGTAAGCAGAGATTAATTAACCATTTAGAGCGAAATAGCAAGTAATCGTTTTATTGTTAAAATAGCGGACAAGAGCCTGCTATTGACACAAGTAAGCCACACAGATTTAAGTGAACGACCGCTTTGGTGGCTTAATTGCTATTCACGGTATGATTGGCCGAGATAGTAACTAATCTAATAATTTCTAACAGAAAGGTTTATTAATGCGCAGTGGATATGGGCTGATTTTATCGCAAATAAGGAGAGATTATGAGCATGCTATTTATAATCTCTGCTGAATCATCTACCATTTTTCTACATTTTTTATAAACCTAACTAAGCGGCCCTCTTCAACTTCTTTATTAAAATCGCAGCTTGTCAGCCTTAACATCACCGTATTGTCTTCAACAGTATGGGTATCGTGAATATCACCTTGAAGATAGACACTACATTGACCGGCTTTTAATGGATATGCGTCTTTTTGGACAAGATGTAATGAACCGTCTGTCTTAATAATCTTTTGGTATATCCCCATATCCACTTGACCAATTACGGTAGAGTACAATACCCAACCATTGCCGTGATCATGGGGTGGGCTAAGTTCACCGTTTTGCTCAACATGTCCCATCAAAATGAATCCATGCTTTTCGCTTCTGTAGATTTCCTTTGCAGGAGATTTACTTTTTACTAAATCTTTATACCAATCATCATTAAGACAAGTTTGCGTTAGATCTTCAAGTAACAGCTTACTTTTTAAGGTTAAAGCGGAGGATACAACTCCCCACTCTTCGTTGAGTGCTTGGGTGAATTTAACTAAACTGCTATTCGACATATTAATTTCCTCTATTATTGAGTATTACGTGCTGATTGAGTAACAAAATAAAAAACCGCTACAAAGATTAATGTTCCGCCAATGATGCTTTGACTGCTGGGGATCTCGCCGAGAAATAGAAAGGCTAAATAAGGTGCTAGCACTGCTTCGCACATAAGGATCATGCCGACTTCTGTTGCGGTAATATATCGAGTAGCTACTTGAGATAAAACCCTTCCTAGTGGGGCTGTAAATAAGCTCATAGCCCCCATAATGAGCCAAGTTTCTTTTGAAAACTGACTAGGTTCAACAAACCAAAACAAGAGTAATGCCATTAATAATCCGCCTACACCGATAGTAGCAACACGCTTCACATCTTTGTGCTTACGTAAATAGGTTTGGTTAAATGACAAACTCATTACAGATAATAATGCTAAACCATCCCCTAAAATATTTACTGTGTTTAATGAACCAGATACCACAGTTAATACGCCTAAAATAACAACCGCACTCGCTATCAAAGTAACGCTGGTAACAGCCTCTTTTAAAAGTATGCGGCTGAAAATTGCGGTTATTACAGGTGACGCACAGAATATGACAAAGATATTAGTCACAGAAGTATATTGCAGGCCGAGCACTAAGCTGCTTGCGCTGATGAACATCAATATACCTGATATCCAAAGTGGAGCGCCTTCTTGTTTAAGGCTCTGAATTAGCCCATTGTCATTGGTGATATGTAATAAGCTCAGCATGGATATTGCTGAAAAGAAGCCAAATAAAAAGCAGCATCTTTACCTTCAACCCCTGAACTTTTTATAAAAATAGGATCAAAACTCATTAATACCGCGCCGAGCAAAGCGAGAGTTATACCTTTATTTTGAGTTGATGAAAGCAGTTTTCCTATCCAAATTGCACTAGTCATAATTAACCCTATATAAATCATACTTACCAGTATGATATTGGACAAGGTTAATGAATTCAACTAAAATCATACTCATTAGTTTGATAATTAAAGTAAGCATTTGATCATATGAATAAAATAACTGATAAAAAGAGAATGAAGATGTCGAGCATATTGCAAGCGGCTAGAGATGAATTCTTGTCTTTTGGCTATATTGCAGCAAACATGGATCGCATATCAAAGGCGGCCAAAGTGACGAAGCAAACGGTGTATCGATACTTTCCTTCGAAAGCAGAGCTTTTTAAGTCAACGCTGAGCTATATGGGAGAGCATTCCCACATCAGTTATTACGAATATTTAGATTTAAACGATACGGAAGAGGCGTTAGAAAAGTTTGCCTTAGGGTTTATCAAAGCTCATTTAACAGATGAGCATATTGAGACGTATCGTTTACTCTTATCTGAATGTAGAAATGAACCTAGCATTGTTAGTTATTTTTTTGAACAAGGGCCTGATGAGACGAAAAATAAGCTGACTGGATTTTTTACTAACAAGTTAAAAATTGATACGCCTAGCACCAGCATTAATCTTTGGACAGCAATGCTACTGAGTTATAGAAACAGAGCTATGCTAAACAAAGACAGGCCATCTAAAAAAACAATAGAAGAGCACGTTAAAGAATGTAATAGGTGGTTATTGGGAAGTATATAGGACAGTACATCTGTTTTTATACTGGCCTTAAAAATGCCAGTAATAAGTAAATTACTGCTTTGGTTGCTAAGCTGTTTGTCTAAGTCATTCTATATTTGCACAACTAAAGCATCTTATTACCGTAAATAGCTACGAAGCTACGAAGCTAGAAAGTAAATGAACTCAATTAACGAGTTCTATCTCAACTTATCAATGTTGATGAAAACACATGAGCACATATTATTAACTTTTAATGGTTTTTATTTATTTTTCGACGGCACAGAGTTCGCACAAGAGTAGAAAATTGATTCGATGTTTTATTGGAAATTCAGCGTATAAAAAGTTGAATTAAATAAAAGGGAAAGTAGTTAAATACCACATGGGTATTAAATTGATGGATAGTTTAAGAATTTTTCGAGGTAATTTAAAAGATGGGGTGGCTAATGGGACTTGAACCCACGACAACCGGAATCACAATCCGGGGCTCTACCAACTGAGCTATAGCCACCACTGATATTACTGCAAGCGCCTCTTGATAAGGCGCGAGGATTGTATTGTATTTTAGGGTTAATTGACAAGTACATTTTTAGGTTTTTTAGTAATAATTGTCAATTCTGCTTTATTCCACAGCATTCTACCGTAATTGTAAGATTTTTCGCTATTAATCATATCTGTTTAGCTTATTAAACTCTGAATGTACTGACTTGTTCAGTTAAGTCGACTGCCAAATTAGCTAGTTCTTCACTTGCTTGTGAAATCTCTTTCGCTCCTTCACCTGTTTCAATTGAGATATCACTAATTTCTACTGCTTGCTGGCTAATATCTCGTGCAACTTCACTTTGCTGTTGTGCTGCTGTGGATATTTGAATATTCATATCTGAAATAAGAGTTACAGAGGATTCAACTTCAGTTAATGATTCAGTGACTTCATTAGTTTTATTAACAATTTCTGAAGCTTGTTCGCTGCCAGTGTTCATCGATTCGGTTGCTTTACTCACTTTTGTTTCTAGTGATTGGATCATATTTTCTATTTCAATGGTGGAGTTTTGGGTATTTTGTGCCAGGGTTCTTACTTCATCGGCAACAACGGCAAAACCTCTTCCTTGTTCTCCTGCACGAGCGGCTTCAATTGCGGCGTTTAATGCTAGTAAGTTGGTTTGGTCGGCGATACCTTTAATAACAACTAATATATTGGCGATATTTGAGGTGCCTTCTTGAACCTCGTCAATAAGGGTCTTAGAGTTAATAATACCGTCTGATAATTTATGAATTTGGGCTATGGTTTCGTTAATGGCCTTTGAGCTAGTGGTTACTAGACGCTTTGACTCATCGGCAGCATCCGATGCTTCAGTTGTTCTTCCGGTCACTTCATCAATCGACGCACTCATTTCATTAATTGCCGTCGCAACTTGGTCTGTAGCCTGATGCTGGCGTGTAACATTAGTATTAGTTAAGTTGGTTATATTCGATAGTTCCTGAGAAGCTGCTGCTTGTTGTTCAGCCGAGGAAGAAATATGTTCGATCATATCTTTTAGCTTTAGCACCATATCGTGCATCGCCTGCTGCAATAAACCTAATTCATCATGTTGGTTTATGGTGACTGTTGAGGTTAGATCACCTGAAGATACGGTTTGCGCCGCTTTGGTAACTTGAATAATCGGTTTGCTAATATTCTTTGCAATAATTAGTGCGACAATGGCGATTAACACCGTAGCTACTAACACCAAAATTAATGATATATATATTAGATGGTTTGCAGTTTCAAATGCTTCTGCTTCATCTATTTCAGCAATAAGTGCCCAAGTGAAGTCACCAAAACTAATGGTGCTAAAAGATGATAAAACCGGATTGCCGTTATAATCAATAATAATGCGGCTGGCTGTTTCGCCAGCAAATGCCGAATTAACAGCATCGGTATCCACGCCATTATTAGCAACATTACCAGCAAATGATGCGATTACCGAATGGCCAACTGGGTCTAAAAATGAATCAGAACGCATTAATTTGTCTTGACCAACTAAATAGGTTTCACCGGTTTTGCCCATGCCGTCTCGTTGTTGCATGATGGCGTTAATTTTATCGAGTGGGAATTGCAGTGCGACATATCCGGCTAATGTACCGTTAGTATCAATGAGCTTGGTCATCATGAATGCTGCAGGTTCATTATTTGATGGCGGATATGGGAAAAAATCACTGGTTACTATGGTGCCATTGTTTGCTTTTTTAGCCTTGTTAAATGCATTACCCATACTGCTGTTATTAAGCGATGAGGAAGGAATATTCATACCTAAATCTGACTCTTTAGCAGCGGTGAAAACAATATTTCCAGCTAGATCGATGAAAAATAAATCATACCAGCCATTAATTTGATTAACTTTTTTAAAGTGTTTGCCATATAAAGCTTCTGCTTGTAGCCATTGTTCATCACTAATATTCCCGACTGTAAGTGCCTCTTGAAATTTTGATAGTGCGGTCAGTACAACGGGGTCTTCATTAAGAATTTGTAAACTGGCTTTTAGGGAAGTGATGTAATTGTCGAGTTGCGATTTTTTGATAGTGCGTACTGATTCTAGCTGATTAAATGCTTGGGCCTGTAATGAATTATTTGCCATATTAATACTAAACAGCGCATAGAGAATAAATGGAACTAAAGATAATGTTAGAAATGAAAAAACAAGTTTATGATTAATTTTTGTGAACTTTAACATATTACTTCATACCTTAAATTTGTAGTTTTTAGCGACAAAATTATGGTCAGTTTCATCCATGCGGTATCTGAGCATTGTAGTGAGTTTGATAGCATTTTTAGGTTAACAAGCGTTGCTATTGCTTAGTGATTTCAGTTTGTTATCACTTGCTGATATTGAGTATAGGTACAAATAATTTATTTCGCGTAATCAAGATGAAAATAATTTTAGTCGTAATGAGTTTGCATTTTTAATGGTTTAATTTGCTAAACTAAAGGCATAGAAAGTGATGAGATAATAAAATGTCATTAGATAAAATTATTGGTCAGTTATCAGGACATGAAAGTAAAGTACCGCCTGTTGAACTATGGGATCCACCTTATTGTGGCGAAATGGATATTGTTATTAAAGCTGACGGCAGTTGGTTCTATAATGGTACGGTATTTAAACGCATAGCATTAGTGAAACTTTTTGCCTCGGTGATCAAAAAGGAAGCCGACGAATACTTTTTGGTAACGCCGGTGGAGAAAATCAAAATTACCGTTGAAGATGCGCCATTTGTGCTAACACAATGGCAGTGGCAAGGCGATGCTAAGCTTGCCATGCTAGCTGCAACCAATTTAGATGATGAGTTTGTACTTGATGCTGATCATCCCATATCAATTGAGCCTTCAGGGAGTATTTATGTCACGGTAAGGCGCAATTTGACGGCAAAAGTGCATCGTAATGTTTATTATCAGTGGATTGATCTTGCTAAAGAAGAAAGCAATAAAAACGGCACTGAATTATGCTTTTACAGTGCCGAACAAAGGTTTGTGTTAGGCGTGCTAGATAACTAGCTTAAATAACGCGTGAAAAGCGCTGCTTGCTTACATGCTGTTTCATGTAGGCGTCGAAACTCATGCAAATGTTACGTATTAATAAACGCGCCTTTTGCTCAACTTTAATTTCGTTGTCAGTGTTTGTCACTAGCCCATCATTAATGAAGGTTTCTAGCAAAGGTAAATCGTCAGCAAAATAATCATCAAAGTTAATATTGTATTTAGTATTAATTTTGTTTTTGTCTAAATATAAGTTACACATGAGTTCGCGAATAACTTCACTACGAATAATGTCATCGGTTGATAAGCTAACGCCTTTAATTTGTGCATGTGCTTTGGTGTCTATCGCTTTATAGTAATCTTGTAGCTCTTTTGTGTTTTGGCTAAAGCTGTTACCAATAGCGCTGATTGACGATACACCTAACCCTAGTAGGTCACAACCACCTTTAGTGGTATAACCTTGGAAGTTACGGTGCAAACTGCCATCTTTTTGAGCAATTGACAACTCATCTTCAGGCTTGGCAAAGTGGTCCATGCCGATAAAGTCGTAACCAAAATCGCATAATTTCTCGATAGCAAGTTTCATCAAGGCAAATTTTTCATCAACACTTGGTAGCCATTCATCGCGAAGTTTTCGTTGTGCAGCAAAGCGTGATGGTAAATGTGCGTAACTAAACAGTGATATGCGGTCTACGTCCATCTCATGTGCTTTATCTAAGGTACGGGTAAAGGTATCAATATTTTGATGAGGTAAGCCGTAAATTAAATCTATATTGATTGATTTAAAGCCAACTTGCTTTGCATGCGCAATAAAATTTTCAATAAATTCGGTGGATTGCACACGATTAATAGTTTGTTGTACTTTTTCATCTATATCTTGCACGCCAATACTTAAACGATTAAAGCCTAAACTATACAAATGTTCGGCTAAATTCATTTCAATTTCGCGTGGGTCGATTTCTATACTCATTTCTACTTGCTCTGCAAAAGTAAACTTTTCTTTTAGCAGTTCAACGAGTTTAGTAATTTGTTCATGACGTAGGAAGCTTGGTGTACCGCCGCCCCAGTGTAATTGCTTTACCGTGTAGCCTTTAAATAGTGGTGCTCTTGAGGCAATTTCTTCTGCTAAAAATTCAAGGTAGGTATCAGCTTTGTCACGGTGGCGCGTGATAACTTTATTACAACCACAGTAATAACAAAGACTATGACAGAAGGGAATATGTACATATAAAGACAATTCACGATTCGGCGATGTTTCTATCGCTTGCACTAAATGGTCATGATTGAATTGATCATGAAATTCAAGAGCCGTTGGGTATGAGGTATATCGTGGGCCACTTGTATTATATTTCTTTAATAGTGCGCTATCGAAAAATTGAGTTGCTTGCATGAGTCTTCCCGTTTATCAATCTGACGCTATTATAAGTAAACTAGCTGGACAAACATTGATCAAGCGCAAAGCAGGTGTTTTTATTGTGACTTATATCAAATTAAAATAAGTTTTATATGAAAATACAATAGCTTACATCTTTAAGGGTAAGGTATGTTTTTAATTGCGGTGTTGGAAAGGTAAGAAAGCCACTTACGCGGCTTTATTATTTAATACAGTTGCACGCTCATTGGCATATTGATGTAATAAGTCGAGGTCACGTTTAATATCATCAGCTAAAGTTGCTTCTGCTTTCATTCGTTCTAAATCAAGTTTCATGCGTGCTTTTTTATCAAGTTTTTTACGCTCTTCTAAAATAGGCATGTGCTTAATGGTTTCATAGAGTTTAAAGATAGCAGGGAATTGTAATGCTAAGTCTTGGCTTAATTTTAATGAATCCAATAAGACACTTAAGCGCCAGCAACCTTCGGAAAGATCACATTGCTCTTCTTTCATTGCACGGACAATAATTACGACACTAGCAATAACCTTTTTATCATGTGTTTGATGTGCTAACTGCTGCGCTTTTTTCGCTTCGGCTTGCGCTAACTCTTGTTGTTTTAATTGCCGTAATAGTTTAGTCGCTATTGCGGCTAATACGCCAATAATGACTATGCCAAGCAGAGTTAAGTATAACCATGGGTTGGTAAGCATTAATTATCCTTACTCAAATCGTGATAAATCACTGTTATCAAACTTATCCCAAAGGTCGTCTTCTGAGTTAGCTTTGGTGCTAGTTACAACAGCTTCTTCGTCTTCATCTAAACCGAGTTCTTGGCTAATTTTTTCATGCTTTTCCATTAACTCGTTATAGTAGTCAATTTCTTCTGGAGATAATGCTATTTCATTGTCTTGCTTTTTTAGAATCTCAAGCAGTCTAGGATCTTGTTCAATACGACTTAGCTGCTCAGTCAAAGATTCCCCGGTTTCAACAATACGAATTGCCGCAATTGGAGAGCTGTCGACTACTTTTTTAACTGGCTTTGTTTTAATAGGAGCTTTAACAACCTTACCTAAATCGATAGGTGTTTTGCTACCAATGCGCGGATCTTTTTTAACCTTCCCACTTTGTTGATTGTTAACGCTTGCAGTTGCTTCTTTTTGGCGATTACCTGCTTCTTTGCCATTTTTTTTCTTTGGCTTGCGTGGTGCTGGTGTGGCTAATTTCTTTTTATCATCTTTAACGACGCCGATAGAGCCTGAACCTGGTTTACGAGATTTTTTAGTACGAGACATAGAAATAACTTTAAATAATGAACACTGATTACTATTTTACGACATTACACGCTAAACAGCGATAGAAAGAAAAAAAGCGACGTTAATAACGTCGCTTTTGGAGAAGAATGTGGCATATACCCACATATGTAGTTCCGATTCTTAGGTGGCTATCCTAACCTTTTGTTACAGTCCCTGTGAATTTGACAGTTTCCACTTTTATTATAATATCTTCCGTGTAATATTTTATTTTTCTCGGTCATCCTGACACTTTCTAATGCTATCCGTAATGCCCTTCTGGACTAAATATTTCAAAACTCTTCCTGAGTACTAGTGAACAATCCGTATTTAAAAATTATATTGCGTTTTAAACGCTTATTGCTTTCCGTGCAATGCTTTCCATTTTGTTGTTTGCTGCTTTAACAGCTGCCCTATACTTTACTGAAGTTTTTTAATGCGGCAAGTAACTTTTGTCGTTTATTTATTGCACTAATTAGCCGTTATTCACAACTAACTGTTTTTAAATGTAATTTTTTTGTTAAAACATGTAAATTATTTTTTAACATTGGCAAAACAATGGTCAATGTCTTACAAATTATTAGATAAGTAATAACTTTTAATGGCTATAAGTATTTTACGAAACCCTTCGTTAATAGGGCTTGTAGTGAATTTCACTCTTTGATTCGTTTGAAATCTATCAAGAATAAGCCTGTATTTATAGTCGTGGGCTTCATGCGTAAATAACAAGGTAACAGTAAATATTACCAAGTTATAAGTAGGTGAAGATTATGGAGGTAAATTAAATAGCGCTAGTCTTAGCTAACGCTATTAAAATTACTTAAGACGGCGCTAAACGGCCATTAATCGTCTTGTTGATGTAACCAAGCAGCATGTGTTGGTGCTTTTTTAGTTTGCGACCATTCTTCAACCATTAATGGTGCGACACGTTTTAGTTCTTCATATTGTTCAACGGTGCCAGTATTTGCTGCCAATTCTAAACGGTGCCCGTTAGGATCAAAGAAGTAGATAGACTTAAATACGCCATGATTGACGGGTCCTAAAACCTCAACATTTTGTGCTTGTAAGTCTGCTTTTGCTGACACTAAAGCGTCAACATCTTCAACTTCTAAGGCGATATGTTGTACCCATTGCGGCGTGTTTTCGTCACGTCCCATATCAGGGGAATTTGGTATTTCAAAGAATGCCAAGACGTTACCCATACCTGCATCTAAAAATATATGCATGTAGGGATCTGGTGCTTTTGTTGATGGTACTTCGTTTTCAGCAATGGCGACGGTCAATTCCATGTTTAAATGTTTTTGATACCATTCAACCGTTTCTTTTGCGTCTTTACAACGATAAGCAACATGATGGAAGCGTTTTAATTTAATCATAATATTTTATTATTTAGGCGGTTCTTGAATGAGCTAATTTTTACCATAACTCGATCAGCCGCCCTAATTTTATTGTTAGTTTTGTACCACTATGTTGTCAGCAAATACGTACGCTTTAGTTTACATTAGGTGAATATGCTGCCGGCTTTGTTAGCCATGCTGTTGCCAATTTTTAGCTAATGTATCGTCAATCACCTTAAAGGCAATGCCTGCTAATGGAGAGTCTATGACTTTACATGTTGAGGTAAGCAACTGGTCATCACGAAAGTAATGACAACTTAATTCAGCATTTTCAGCACTATGATCATACAAAGCCTGTAGTGATGACTCATTGGCTTTTAAGCCATCAATGGCAACTAGTAAGTCGTTAACAGCTAAACCTGCTTTTGCAGCGGGTGAGTTTTCCAACACTTGTGTAATTTTCAGACCAGTTTCTTGAGCTTTAAAATGAGCACCTAGATATGGTGTGAATTGTTCGGAGGTAGTGGTTTCAATACTATTGAGTTTTTTGAATTTTTGTTGCTGAAGCTGAACGCCAAATTTTGCTAATTGTGACGTTAATTCAATACGTTGGTTGCTATCAAGGAGCTTTTTGAATTGAGAAGAAATATCTTCACCACATAGAATGTTAGCAATATTAATAAAGTCTTCTTCGTTAGTGCCAATACTTGTACGCCCAAAGTGAATCCACAACTCCCGCATTAAGGTATCTAAGCTGTATTGTTGTGCAGATTTTTCTCGAATGGTTAAATCAAGCCATAGCGCAATTAATGAGCCTTTGGTGTAGTAACTGACAATGTTGTTAACGGCGTCTGGACCTTGTTGATAAAATTTAGTCCAGGCATCAAAACTTGATTCCGTTACGCTTTGTTTCAACTCACCTTTACCGCGATAAACCCGGGTTGCGGTTTTTGCTAACAAGCCAAGGTAATCGTCAAAACCAATTAGGCCTGCGCGATATAGTGAAAAATCATCATAATAAGAGGTAATACCCTCATACGCCCAAAGTTGCTTGGTATAAACTTCTTCTTGTAAATTGTATGGGGTGAATTCTTTCGGCTTAATGCGACACACATTCCACGCATGGAAGTATTCGTGCGAGCATAAGCTTAAAAACGTTTTATAATTGTCTGCTAATTCGGTGCTAGCTTGCTGAGGATTCGGTAAGTCAAAACGACTTGCTTGTAGAATAGTTGAATTTTTATGTTCAAGACCACCGAAACCATTGGCTTGCAGATGGGTAATAAACCAGTATTCTCGAAATGGTATTTCGCCAAATAAGTTGACGTGATGCTGACATAATTTACTAATGTCATCAGCAAGTCGCTTAGTGTCGCCATAATGCTTGCTAGTAAATACCAAGTGATGAACAACACCTTCAACGGTAAATTCAGTACTATCAAACTCTCCAATGGCCACTGGGCAATCAATTAAGTGTTGATAATCATCGGCAATATAGCGGCCAAACTGGTATTTTTCCGTTTCTTTGGCGCGTGTTAAGCCTGTGGCAACACGCCAGTTTTTATCATGAGTTTCTGGATTAGCGCTGATGATAAGCTCGCACGGGCTAGCACTAAGCTCCAATACTTGTATAAATGTTGAGCTACCATTAAAAAAACCACGTTGGCTGTCGAGGTATGCGGTGCGCACTGAAAGGTCAAAAGCAAATACGTGATAACGAATAGTAACTTGCTCAGTGCTGGCAGTAATAGACCAAGTTTGTTTGTCTTTTTTTTGTAGTGCTATTGGCTGGTTTTTATTATCAACAGCATGAATTTCAACAATGTTTTTCGCAAAATCTCGGATCATATAACTGCCAGGTAACCAGGCAGGCAATGATAAAGTATAATTTTGGCCGAGTGTTGCCTTAAATGATAAAGACACTTCAAAGAGGTGGTGATTTAGGCTAAGCGGGGAAATTTGGTATTGGATCATTAGGCACAAATGTTGAGTATTTATTTGTGCCTTAATGTAACAGAGTTAAGCGCTTAAAACAGTTGAAAACTCTGACTAGCTCAATATAACGGTTTTATCTTGGTTTAAACAAATTCGTTGCTCTGCATGCATTTTCACGGCATGGCATAACGCAGCTGCTTCAAGATCGTGACCTAAGTGCACCATTTTTTCTATAGTAAAGGTATGGTTGATAGGCTTGACTTCTTGAACAATAATTGGCCCTTCATCTAGATCCGCGGTGACATAATGTGCTGTTGCACCTATAACTTTTACACCACGCATGTGAGCTTGATGGTACGGTTTTGCACCTTTAAAGCTAGGTAAAAATGAATGATGTATATTAATAGCTTGGCCGCGTAATTGTTCGCAAAGTTGATCTGAAAGTATTTGCATATAGCGCGCAAGCACCAGTAAGTCACCTTGGTATTTGTGATAAATAGCGAGCATTTCTTGTTCTTGCTGTGCTTTGTTAGTTTTATCTATCGGTAAGTGGTGAAACGGAACCTGATGCCATTGAGCAAGTGCCTGACAGTCGGTGTGATTTGAAACAATAGCAACAATATTGATTGGCAATACACCTGCTCGCCATTTGGTCAATAGTGATACTAAACAATGATCATCTTTTGACACAGCAATAACGACATTTGGCACATTACTACGTTCACGTATTTGGTATTGCATATTGAGTGGTTTTGCTAGTAAGTCTAGTGCTTGAGTAAACTCGTCGATAGTGACATTAAGTTCACGATCATCAAATGCTATTCGAGAGAAAAATGTTTCAGTGTATGGATCACTGTATTGGCATGTTTCCGTTATAAAAGCGCCATGCTCGAATAAGCTTTGGGTTATTTTAGCTAGTACACCAGAAGTATCTGGGCATTGCCAGGTTAGAATATAGTGATGGGTATTTTCCATGTGCCTGTGAGTCTTTGTTACAACGATTTTTCAGTGTGTCATTTCAACTTAAGCAAAGTAAATACTTTTCTGGTATATGCTAATGCCTTTAAAGTTATTTAGTTAAGAGATTTCACTTTTATGTTGGATATAAAGTGCTTCAACTTTTTCACGCGCCCAAGGGGTTTTACGCAAAAACTTTAAAGTGGAATTGATACTTGGGTTATCGGTAAAGCAGCGAATGTTAATTTGTTTACCTAGATGGGCAAAACCAAAATGCTCAACTAGCTGAGTCACGATAGTTTTTAAGGTAATACCGTGTAAAGGGTTATATGGCTGGTTGTCCATGATGTATACCAAGAAAATATTTGCTAGCTATTCTAGCATTAAATTTGAGGCGGTGAATATTGTCATTCTTTGCCATCGACATGCACGGATGCATTAATGCCGTGAAGCCATGGTTGGTTAAGAATACTATAGCACTATGACATTCCATTCACTCTAAACACCGCCATTCTTTATCATTCATGACACTATGGCATACCGTTCATCCTGAACATAAAAAACGGCGCAAAGGCGCCGCTTTATTAAGTAATTGTTATTGTGTTCGTTAATGCTTAGCTAAAGTGTGCTGCTAAGTCTTCACTGCCACCAATATGCTTACCATCAATAAATACTTGTGGCACGGTATCAGCGTTAGTAATTGCTTTGAACATGGTTAAATTAACGTCTTTACCTACTTCTAAATCTTCATAGGTTAAGCCTTTTTCTGTTAGTAACGCTTTCGCTTTTTTACAGTAAGGGCAAGTTGGTTTGCTAAATATAGTAATTGCAGATGTTTGACAAGCTGCAGGGTTTATATGGCTTAACATGGTGTCAGCGTCTGACACTTCAAATGGGTCACCTGGTAAATCAGGTTCAATAAACATTTTTTCAATAACACCATTCTTAACCAACATCGCATAACGCCAGCTGCGCTTGCCAAAGCCAATGTCAGCTTTATCTACTAACATTCCCATCGCATCAGTAAATTCGCCATTGCCATCAGGGATAAAGCTAATATTGTCGGCATCTTGGTCTTGCGCCCATGCGTTCATAACAAAGGTGTCATTTACCGACATACAAATAATTTCGTCAACACCATTTTTAAACAGTGTTGGAGCCAGCTCGTTATAACGTGGCAAGTGCGAAGATGAGCATGTAGGAGTAAATGCTCCCGGTAGAGAAAAAACTACCACAGTTTTATTATTGAAAATCTCATCGCTATTGCGTGTTGTCCACTCATCATTTGCACGTAGTGTGAAAGTAACATTTGGTACTTTTTGCTGCTCTTTATTTTCTAACATAATGGCTCCGTTGGTTATTTTTCATGACAGTTAGCTTTGTACTGTTTTGCTATAAGAGTACTATCTAGTAATTTTTGTTTTAAATAAAATTAATTAAATTGATGTAATTAATCTAAAAAATAGATTTATATTAAATTAACTTGATTCTTTAGTGTAGCAAGCGCATTGAATTTTTGTTTTTACTCGCTAGATAAATAATTTATTCTAACCATAATAACAGCTAATTTTGATGACTTAACCAATGTTGAATTTCATCAACGAGTTGATCTATTTGCATTATTAACTCAGCCGCTTGCAAATTCATTTGCTGTTGCTCATGGCTCTGCGCAAGTAGTTCAGTGCTTTGGGCTAAGGTATCTAGTTTTTGACCACATAAATAACGTACGCTACCTTTAACTTTGTGCACTACAGCTTGAATATTTGGATATTCTAATGCCACCAACGCCGCTTTGAAGTTATTTTTATCTTGAGCCCATGAGGTAATGAAAATTGTTGCAATTGCTCGACTTAGCTCAATGTCATCACCGTTGGTGGTCAATAAGGCTTGTGGTTCAAATAAGCGATAGCTTGATGATGAGGTATTTTCAACAGTATTATTACTTTTCATGGCTTGCAACTGCCGGTAAGCGTGGTTGAGTTTGTTGGTAATCTGCTCTTGAGGGCAGGGTTTTGCCATATAGTCATCAAAACCAGCATCTAAGCACATTTGTGCTGCACCACTCAATGCATCTGCCGTTACTGCTATTAACCATAGTGGTTTTAAGTGCTTAATGTCACTTAAGCGGCTAGCTAACTCAAAGCCGTCTATATTTGGCATATGGCAATCGGAAATAACAATGTCATAAGGCTGTTCAGCGTGCATGTCTAAAGCTTGTTGGCCATCGTAAGCTATATCAGCCACTATATTTAAGCGTGCCAACTGCGCGCTTAATACCTTAATATTAACTAAGTTGTCTTCGGCAACCAGTACACGAATACCTTGAAAACGTTGATCATCTTCTGCATTAACCATACGGGTATTTTCACGTCGTTCATCTGTTATTGCTTGCTCTTGTGCACACTTAAGTTTCAAATTGAATGAAAATGTACTGCCCTCATTTTCCACTGATTTCAGCTCTATTTTACTACCCATAGCGGTTGCTATTTCTTGACAAATACTGAGCCCTAAACCAGTTCCACCAAAGTTTCGGGTAATATCGTCATCTGCTTGGATAAAGGGGGTGAAAAGTAGCGCTTGTTTGTCTTTTGCTATGCCGATACCACTATCAGTCACAGAGAAGTTTATGGTGTGATAAGTGTTGTTATTTACTGACGTCTCTTCTAATAGGTACATAGCAAGCTTGATATAACCATTTGGAGTAAATTTTTTGGCGTTGCTAAGCAAGTTATTAAGGATCTGTGTCAGTCGTGTCGGATCAGTGAAATAGCTATGAGTAATTCTTTCGTCTATCTCTAAGTTTATTGGTGTTTGATTTTCATCAGAGATATGACTGATGCTTTTAATAACATCTTTGGCGATTAAATGTAAGTTCGCGGCAACAGATTCCAAGGTAAGCTTACCTGCCTCAATTTTAGAAAAGTCGAGTACGTCGTTAATTAAGGCAAGTAAATTACGTGCTGAGCCTTTGAGTGTAGTTAATAATTCTTGTTGAGAATTATTAAGGTCGGTAAACGATAGTGATTCCGCCATCCCTAGAACACCATTCATTGGTGTGCGTATTTCGTGACTCATACGGGCTAAAAAGGTAAGTTTTTCTTGTGCTGACTGTTCTGCTTTTTCTCGCGCTAATTCAGCGAGTGATAATGCGTGAACAATTTTGCGTTGTTCTGCTTTTTTTACTCGACGGCGTTGATAATTAAACCAAGTGATGCTTAAGAAGATTAGCACCGTTATCAACAGTAAAAATTTCGCATTTTGATACGTTACGGCAATTTCATCTTGGTTAGTGTGTTGGTTAACAAAGGCTGATTTGTTCCATTTTACGTAGATATCATCTAAGCGAATTGCAGAAATATCGCTAATAGCACGATTAATAATGGTCAGTAAATGACTGTTATCTTTGTGGCTAGCGAAGGTAAAGTTAGCATCAGGCAAAAATTCTGGTAATGGCTGACTGGTTAAGCTTGCTAATTGCATTTTTTTTATTAGGTATGCAGAAGATAAAGACTGACCGATAAATGCGTCAACTTCATTGTTTGCCACTGCTAAAACGGCTTTGTCGATACTGGTGAAGGGTTGAAATTTTGCTTCTGGATATTTTTGTTGTAAATAGCGTCCAGAGGCGAGCTGCTCGACAATGGCAATGGTTTTGTCGGCTAAAATATCAATGTTAATTTCATCTTGGTCATTAATACGGTAAATAACGCTATGGTTAGCTTCTAGGTAGGGCATAGAAAAATTAAAGAATTTTTCATAATCAGTATTTTGTTCAATATGAACAAATATATCGGCTTGCTTGTTTTTAACTCGTTCAATTAATTGCAAATAGTTGGCAACATATTGTGGACGAAATACCAAACCAGTTTTTTCTGTAATAATTTCGATTAAGTCAATGGCATAGCCGCGCTCTGTAATGTTATTCAGGTTTTTGGTAATAACATAAGGTGGAAAACCTTGCTCAAGAATTGGGTATTGCAATTCGTTATGGTCGATTAAATATTGCTTATCACTTTCAGATAAGTCTTGAAGGTAATTACCTAAAGTAATGTTAATTGTACCTTTATCTTCAAAGGCATATTTTTTCCGCCATAGCTGTGCTTGTATGGCACCAACCGCTCGCAAGTTTTCGTTTATTTGATATAACAATGCACGGTCACTTTTACGGGTAACTGCGTGGAAGTAAATCTTTGGTGATTCGTCAAAGTTTACCGAGTAATTGCCCAATAAATTTCTTTGCGCAAGATTTTTAGTCAAGTTCCATGGCTCAACCGAATACAATACATCGTACTGTGAAATGTTATTCATTAAGCTCTTAATTGAAGGGTAGTAGTGGCGTTCAATGTTTTTATTTAAATAATTTAAAGTTCGTTGGTTGTCACTGTGAATTCCAATTTGAACATTGCCATTATTATTACTGTTTACTCTTCTAAAAACACGTTGCTGAAAGTTAGCAAATGGCACACTGTACAGCACGTTATCTTGCTTTTCTTCAAAAACGGCAATTGCCGCTACATCAATTTTATTGTTTGCCAATGCGTGATAGATATCACGTGAAGCTAAAAAAACAAATTCAATTTGAGTTTGGTGGTCAATGGCCCATATTTGCCAATATTCTTTTAAAAACTGAGTTAGTCGTTGTAATTCTTTATTGCCTGTATTTTCGATGGCGTCTTGGTTCGGTAATGCTATACGCAATATTGGTGCTTGAGTGTTGCGTGCTTCCAACTTTACCGTTGCTTGTATCGTAAAAGAAGTAAATGCCAACCACAAAAGCAGTAATTTAAAAAAAGCAATTGGCAGTAATTTTTTGCATGTCATTGATGTGAGCGCTCTAATCCAGATGATGAATTTGAAATTCATAACTTAGCGAGTGTAAATGAAGCTATATTGTATCCTGAAAACACTTATTAACGAGGCTATTTGTGCCATGGTAGCAATTTAATATGTCTTGGTTACGCTTGGTTTACATACTTGATTAAATTTAGTAACAACAGGCTAAATTTTAACGTAATGAAGTTATGACATAAGTAAAATTAATGACGTAGTGACATTCAATTGTGGTGTTTCATTATTCTGATGAACAATAAATATCGGTAAAGGAGCTAAAAGTATTTTATGTTCTGATTATGGCGTGTTAAATTAACTTTATTGAAGTTGTATATACAATTTGAGAGGGTCAAATGTCAGAAAGTTTTCAGTTAATCAAAGGTACAGTGCCATTATTAATTAGTATGCCACATAATGGTGAAGAAATTCCTGCCGATATCGCCAAGGTGATGACAGATAAAGGTCGAGAAGTAGCAGATACTGACTGGTATATGGATCGCCTTTATGCTTTTGCTCAGGCACTTGGCGCGTTCATTCTTGTTCCTAAATATAGCCGATATGTTATTGATTTAAACCGCGACCCTGACGGTGTTGACCTGTATCCTGGAGCAAACAGTACCGAGCTTTGCCCAACTACAGCATTTGATTTATCACCTTTATACCAAGATAATTTCGCGCCAACTGTCGAGCAAGTTAGCCAACGAGTGACTAACTATTGGCAACCTTACCATCAGGCACTTTTGTCTACTTTAGAAGATATTCAGCAGCAGTATGGTCGTGCAGTGCTACTTGAAGCACATTCTATTCGCTCAGTTGTACCACGCTTCTTTGAAGGTCAATTACCTGATTTTAACTTTGGCAGCTCTGATGGCAAAAGTTGTTCACCAGCATTAGTAACTGCAATTACAGCCCTCGATTATGCGCCTTACTCTATGGTTTGTAATGGTCGATTTAAAGGTGGCTATATAACCCGAGCTTATGGTCAGCCCGAAAAAAATATTCACGCCATTCAACTTGAGTTATCACAGCGAACCTACATGCATGAATTGGAAATGACATACCATGAGGAGTTTGCTAAGCAGGTTCAGCCGAAATTAGAGATGTTAGTACAGGCTTTAATTGATTTTTCACTAGCACCAACAGGAAAATAAGGAATGGCAATGAAACTTTTTGCTAATAAAATTTTACTTGCTGATGGTTGGGCAGCAGAGCAAACCTTAACGATTGAGCAAGGTGTTATTACTGATATTACCCAAGGTTATGTTGCTGGCGCAGAGCGAGCAAAAGGCGTGGTGATCCCAGGTATGGTTAATTGTCATTCTCATGCTTTTCAACGAGCATTTGCTGGTTTTAGCGAACAAGGCAGTGAAGGTAAAGACAGTTTTTGGACTTGGCGTAGTATTATGTATAAGTTTATTGAACAGTTGTCGGCTAAAGATGCACAAGTTATCGCAACACAACTTTATATTGAAATGCTGAAAATGGGCTACACCCGAGTAGCAGAGTTTCATTACTTACATCATGATATTGACGGTGGCAATTACCCACATTTATCGGCAATGGCACAAGCTATTTTTAGCGCGGCAAAACAATCAGGTATTGGCTTAACCTTGCTACCTGTACTGTATCGGTTTAGTGGTTTTGGGCCAAAAGCACCTAATGATGGGCAAAAGCGTTTCATCAATTCAGTTGAACAATTTAATCACCTAATTACTGAATGCTTTGAAATTGCTAGTACTCATGACAATAGTAATGTTGGTATTGCGCCGCATTCATTGCGTGCTGTAGATAAAGACTCTTTATCAGCAGCGGTAACTCACGTTAGAGCGCTTGATGCTAATGCACCAATACATATTCATATTGCTGAGCAACAAAAAGAAGTGGATGATTGTATCGAGCATTATGGACAGCGTCCTGTGCAATGGCTTTTGAATAACGCTGATTTAGATAAGCATTGGTGTTTGATTCACGCCACGCATATCAACGAAGAAGAGCGCCAAGGGATAATTTCCAGCCAAGCGATAGCGGGGATTTGCCCGACAACTGAAGCTAATTTAGGCGATGGTATTTTTCCTACTGACGAGTTCTTACTTGAAAATGGCACCTTTGCTATTGGCTCTGACAGCCATATTTCTGTCAACCCAATAGAAGAATTACGTTGGTTAGAATATGCTCAGCGTCTAAGTAAGCAACAAAGAGCATTGTTGGCTAATAGCGAGCAAAAATCAGTTGGCTTGAACCTATGGCAACGGGCGGCATTGGGCGGAGCACAAAGTACCAATAGTAATACTGGTGAATTAGCCGTTGGTAAACAAGCGGATTTATTAGTGCTAGACGATAAGCAATTACGTTTATTTGCTCACGATGACGACCATTTACTTGATAGTGTTATTTTTGCTAGTCAGCAAAACTTAATCCAAGATGTCATGGTTTTTGGGCGATGGGCAATACAAGATGGTAAGCATGCATTAGAGCAAGTAAGCGCTGATGATTTTGCTGAGTTATTAGCCAAGCTGTCAGCATAAAACTACTGAAAGATAGTTTAAAAATGATAATGCCGAATAACTATGGCGGCTATCTTAGCTTAGTTATTTGGCATTTTTAGTTATTTTAAAGTGAAAATTTATAGCAAACTACTGTACTGGCCTATCACTTGACAAACTTTTGCGAAATTCTCTCGATGAAGCTTAGGTGTTTGTTTATTGGTATTACAGTATTGTTGATAAAAGTCCTTCACACTTTTTCTACTACTGGTTATTTCCGCAACGTATTCTTTTTCTTTGGCAGTAAATTGTGCAAAATCTTTTGATAAGTCTTGATATATTTTATCTGCTTTTAATCTTATTTTAGTATCGGTCGCGTCAGAAAAATAACCGAGAATCATGGTTTTTTGTTCACTTAACCAGGCGTTGAGTTTTTCATTCGGGTAAAAATGAAAATATAAAGCACCAGCCACGATTAAGATCAATAATTTTTTCATATCCTACCTTATAATCAAGATGTGCAGATAAATAACATGTGGTTAACACTGATTTAATTTATTAGCGCACAGAACATTATTGTTTTATTGGACGAAATATAATGAGAATAGCTCTAGGGTAATCAATTTTGTACTAACAAAGCAATAATTTGCTATTTTTTGATAGGTAATCAGGTCTAATTCGTTATAATTAACCTGCCTTATCGAACTAAGAGTCGAACCAAGAGTCGAACTAAAGGATCCGCTTTGAAATCAAACGATAATAACAGTAAAAATCATCGTCAGATTCCGGTAAAAAATGTTGAAATTCATCAACCAGATAAAACCGGTGCCTACAAACCTCGTGATCAAATTTATGTCCGTAAGGTAGAAGGAATATTTCAAAAAATACGTCAAAAAATGAATTTTTTCTTTTTGGCGCTTTTCGCATTGTTACCCTGGCTACAGTATGAAGGCCATCAAGCTATTTTATTTGATATTAGCGAGCAACGCTTTACGTTATGGAGCGTAACGTTATGGCCGCAAGATCTTACACTACTGGCTTGGTTGTTTATTCTTAGCGCCTTCCTACTTTTCTTTATTACTACCTTTTTAGGGCGTGTATGGTGTGGTTATTTGTGCCCTCAAACCGTTTGGACTTTTATTTTTATTTGGTTTGAAGAAAAAATAGAAGGTAGTGCTAACCAGCGCAAAAAGCTTGATAGCCAGCCATTATCTGTGAACAAGCTTTGGCGAAAAGCCTTAAAGCACTTCTGCTGGGGCTTCTTTTCATTATTGACTGCATTAACGTTTGCTGGTTATTTCGCACCTGTTCATGAAGTTTTTACAGATTTCTTTACCTTTAATGCCTCATTTACCTTAGCGGCAACGGTATGGTTTTTTGCTTTTTGTACTTATGGCAATGCTGGCTGGATGCGTGAAATTATGTGTTTGCATATGTGCCCGTATTCGCGCTTTCAATCGGCAATGTTTGATAAAGATACTTTAACTGTTTCTTACGATACAAAACGCGGTGAAAATCGCGGTCCTAGGTCAAGAAAGCAAGACCCTAAAGAAATGGGATTAGGTGACTGTATCGACTGTAATTTATGTGTTCAGGTTTGTCCTACTGGCATTGATATTCGTAATGGTTTGCAGTACGAATGTATAAATTGTGGTGCCTGTGTTGATGCCTGTGATGGTGTTATGGACCGTATGAAATATGATAGGGGCTTAATTCGGTACACCACAGAGCATGAATTAGAAGGTAAGAAGGTTCACTTCATTCGTGGTAAATTAATTGGTTATGCCATTGTACTTGTAGTAATGACCAGTTTATTGATCATGGAAATGGCGAGTCGAGTACCGGTTTCTATGGATATTATTCGAGATAGAACCGAGCTAGCGAAAGAGAACTTTAATGGTGAAATAGAGAATGTTTATACCCTCAAAATTTTGAATAAATCGCAAAAAGATAATCATTATCGAATTTCGGTAAAAGGTATAGAAAATACTAAATGGCATGGTGAACAAGAAATCTTTGTTAAAGCAGCCACGGTTTACACGCTACCGATCAGCCTTTCGGTTGATCCATATGAATTAGATGGCTATATGACAGATATAAGTTTTGTGATTGAATTAGTTTCAGATGAGGAAGAAGTTATGCTTGAACATGAAAGCCGCTTTTTTAATAAACGCTAATGTCAGTATTTGATTTCTCTTCGTTATCACCAGATCTCATTCTAGATGGTTTAGAAAGTACTGGCTTAACAGTTGATAGCGGCTTGTTGCCACTAAATAGCTATGAAAACCGTGTTTATCAATTTCATGATGTTGATAAAACGAAGTATGTAACTAAATTTTATCGTCCACAGCGGTGGAGTGAAGCGCAGATTCGTGAAGAGCATGCGTTTTCGTTTGAACTTGATGCTAATGAACTGCCACTTGTGGCGCCAATAAAAATTGATGGCGAGTCATTATTTACTCATCAAGGCTATCATTTTTCGATATTTCCGTGTCGAGGTGGGCGAATCTTTGAGGTTGATAACCTTGACCAACTAGAGTGGATGGGGCGTTTTCTTGGTCGTATTCATGCCATTTCAGCCCAGAAAAATTTTATTGAGCGACCAACATTCAATAGTGTAGAAATGTTGCAACAAGCGCAGCAAACAATTGAAGGTGCGAAGTTTGTTCCTAATAGCTTAACAACACCATTTTTCACTATTTTAGAACAAGTGATTACTGTTGCTAGTGAGCAATATCAACCGGACTCTCAAATTCGCTTGCATGGTGATTGCCATGCTGGAAATATTTTATGGACAGATGATGGTCCTCATTTCGTTGATTTGGATGACTGTCGTATGGGGCCAGCAATACAAGATATTTGGATGATGCTTAGTGGTGACCGCCAGCAACAAATATTGCAGCTTGATACCATACTGATGGGTTATGATGAGTTTCATAGCTTTGATAGCAATGAATTGCCTTTAATAGAATCATTGCGTACTATGCGAGTAGTTAATTATATGGCATGGCTATGTAAACGTTGGCAAGATCCTGCTTTTCCTCATAATTTCCCATGGTTTAATACCGAGAAATATTGGGAACAACAAATTTTAATGTTGAAGGAACAAATGTCTGCCTTACAGCAACCGCCGCTTAGTTTGATGCCATAGCAAGCATATATGCTATTAAATATTTTTATTAATGATTAGGAATTGTATTTTTATGAAAAAGTTAGTGAGCTTATTCGCTTTGATGTTATTACCAGTATTGGCTTTTGCAGCGGATTATACTGAAGGCGAGCATTACACTAAAGTGAGCGAAGAAATTACCAAAAAACCAGAAGTTCGTGAGTTTTTCTCTTTCTATTGTCCACATTGTTTTCAGTTTGAACCGTTTATGGCGAAATTAAAAACATCACTTCCTGAAGGCGCAAAGTTTGAAATGAACCACGTGGATTTCTTACGTGCAGCGTCACCTAAAGTACAGCAAATGTTGAGTAAAGCCGTTGTTGTTGCTCATCAAATGGGTGTGGAAAAGAAAGTTATTGGTGCATTATTTAATTATATTCATGTACAAAGAGCCGTATTTACCTCCGAAAAAGATATCCGTAATGTTTTTGTTTTAAACGGTTCTGATGGCGAAAAATTTGATAAGTTAATGAAAAGTTTTGGTGTAGTAAGTAAAGCAAAAGCTATGAAAAAACAACAAAACTACTTCGCTAAAAAAGGTGCTTTAACAGGTGTTCCAGCAGTGATTGTTAATGGTAAATATCGTGTTGATGCAAAAGGTTTAGATCGAAACAATTTTGAACAAGATTACATTAATCTAGTTAATCATTTATTGACATTAAAATAGGTCTACTGTGTATCATAAAAAAGAGGCCTAGGCCTCTTTTTTTGTTTTAAAATTACTTAAATAACCTGAACTCTGCTTAATTAATATTGCTCTAGTTGCTATTTTCTACCTATCGCTGCGTTTAATTCACCTCCAATAGGTTAGCTATTGACGCGTGAATCAGCCTGAGTTAACTAAAACTATCAAGCTAGAAGCAAGTGGTATAACTTAACTTATATTTCAATAAATTAGAGTTTCTCTTAATCCGAGCTCAAGTTAAATAATTAATTTAATGTCAGTTTAAGCTTAGTTTTACGGTATAAGTAGCTACTTAGCACAAGTGCAATAACCAATAGGATGATGCTGAGAATAAGCTGTTGCTGACTATTAACTTTCAAACCAGCACCCATCAAGGAAAAAACTATCATTTGCGGTATAAAACCAAGCGCTGAGCCTAATATATACGGTGTAATAGGCGAATGCGCCGTACCTGCAAGGACATTGGTTAAAAAGTTTGAACCGGCGGGTACTATTCTAATGATTATCGCTTTTAAAAAAGTATCGTGTGCAAAAAAGTGATGCACCTTTGCAAGTGGTTTTGGGTAATGCTGCTTAATGGTTTTATTAAAGAGTTTTCGGGCAATGATTAATGTTAATAGACAGGCTAGTACAGCAGATGCTGTGGCCAATACCACGCCATAACCGGCGCCAAATAAATAACCAGCAGATAGTGCTGCTATCTGTCGTGGTAGTCCAACAGCCATGGTAAAAGTGAGTATAAATAGTAATGTTAAAGCGCCAAATAAAGTATTTGGGATCAGCGTGTTTAAATAGTTTTCAATAGTGCTGCTATAACTTCCTAATAATACCGTTGCAAGCACAATAGCCAAAATAACAGATAAAATACTGGTTATAACGGCGACTTTAGTTGCTGATTTTTGTAGTAACATGCTGAAAGCTTATTCCTATTTGGGCTGAATACACCAGCTTTGTTTCTTGCTTTTACCGGAATAAACCTTAGCAAAACCTTCGGCAAGTAAACCTTCAGCTAAATTTTCGCCGTCAATAAATACATCAGCAGTAATGCGAAAGTATTTACCACGATTAAGCTGTTTTAGTTCAATTTTTTTAGCATGTTCGAGTTTGTTTTTAGTGAAACTCTTTGCTGCTAAGGCAAGTCGTTTTTCTGCAGGGTACTTTGCTCTGAGCTCTGGCGTATCAATATTATTAATGCGTATGGGGGCATTCTTACCTATTAAGGCAGGCCATTGGTCTATATTAACACGAAACGTATCGCCGTCGTACACACTAGTGACGCGGCTAGCAACGACATTGCCGTAATCAGCAGCACTAAGCTGATAAGAAAAAAAGCATAAAGCTACAACTAATTTCGACCACATGCCTTATTAATACTGCGCCCAAACGAAAAAACGCTATTTTGCGGCGCTTTTGCTGGAAAAACAAGTACTGTTATTTGTTGATATTAATTGGGCTTTGGAAAGCCATTATTAATTAGCTCTATTATTTCATTAAGTCGTTAATAATTTTAGTTTTAGCAATATTAAATTCATCTTCGCTTAAAAAACCCTGTTTTTTCATCGCAACAAGTTTGTCTAGTGCTGTAACAAGTTCTGTGTCCTGATTAATCGCTATATCGGCTACAGTTGTTGAACTTTGTTTTAGTGGCTTAACTGGCGTATTACTTTCTTGATTCTGATTTATTGGAGGTTGAGATCCTGCTTGTTGATTTAGCTCAGCTGTATTTTGAGAGGAGTTAAGCTTAACCTTAGGTTTAATTTTTACTCTAATTTTTCGTTTACTGGTATGTTCAGCATTAATAAATTGTGAAAATAACCAATTCCAGTCAATAACCTTGTCCAGTACCTTGTGATATTTAAGCTTTGTATGGCGAATATTACCGACACGATAGTACAGACAAAACATATAGCTTGCCTCAGTAGTATCTGTTAAGCGTAGCTGTATTTTTCGCTGCTTATCATTGACCATTTTGAGCCGGTGTTCTTTGGCAAAGTAATTTAGTACTTGTTCTTCAAGTGAATTCGAGAACCCTTGCTGAGGATCAGCACTAATAATTGAAATGACTTCGTCATTGAGTAAAATTTCGCTAGTTTTTAATGTTGATATATTAACAATTTGCCCAACGCTTTTTTCATGGCGCTTATATAAAGACAGTGATTGTGTGGCGGTGTTTACGTCAAAATTAGCCCATTGTGAATGCAGAAAATGCTGCTTTTTACCGGCGCGAAATTTAACATACCAAAGGTAGCTAGCAAGGCTGGCGAAAATGATCAGTAAAATGAGTAAAAGGTGGCTATTTCCCTTGTTACTTGCTGGTGTTTGCTCAGTTATGGTTGTTGGCACTATTTCTTCTGGTGCGGCCGATATGCTATATAGTAGCTGCTGATTATGAGCTAGAATTAATAATTCATTATTACTGTGTCGGTGAAGACTTAGTTTTTCGCCATTACTTTGTGCCAAATTAGCAAAGTTTGCGGTGACCGAAAAAGATGGCTTTGGTGTAAGCGAAAGTGCCTGTAATTGCCAATTTCTCTCGACATACTTAAGCTGTAATACTTTGCCCCATAAGTTTTTTAGCTCTCGGCCTTGATAGAGAATGACTTTGTTACTCGTATCGCTAGCCTGTTTTGTGATCTTTGCTTGTTCAGATACAGGCGGTAAATTTTTGCGAAAATCATCCCCTAATTTGGCTTGAATAAGAGTATTTTGTTCTACGCTATTTAATTGCAGTAGTAATCTTGTTTTGCCATTTTTAAGCCAATCAAAATTGATAATATTTGCACCTGTCATAATCACTATTTCGTTACGAATATCTGCATTTCTCATAAAGGGATTATTTAGCGGAATAGTGTAACTTTGCAGACCAAAGCGCTCAGGCTTGATGCGTAAAACAGTGCCGGAATATAATGCTTTTTCTGACATTTCTTCATTATCAGCTTTACTTAATAGTACATAAAGTAAACCAAAATCTTCATGCCATGATTCAGTGTAAGGGTTGAAAGATAGCTGGCGAATGGCTTCATTGGTTTTTTGAATAGGAATGCGCAGCACTTCATGAAATTGAGAAACAGTTGAAGGTTGATGCTGTGAACTGCTTAATTGCCAGCGGGTTATTACAGTATCATAAGGAAGGTTTTTATCTGTATAACTGTCGGCATTACGGGTTGAATTACTACCTGCACTAATATCGAGTTTATTGTTGGAAGTCTTGTTAGATGACGTTGTTTCTTCAATATGGGCAGTATAAAAGGTGTTATATCCGTTACGATCACGATAAGCAAAGCTTGGATCTATTGCTATGGCCGTTAAACCATGAATTGTTTTGTTATTGAAATGCCTCGTAAGGTCTAATATGGCTGTTGTTGTCGCTTTCTCGTTGTTTAGTAGATAAACCTTGCCATTTTTGCTGGCAAGAAAATATTCCGAATTACTGCCTATCACTGGCAATACGCTTTGCCACTTATCATTATTTAACGTAATCGTTGAAAGATCAGCAAGTGCAGATAAAGTCAGATCATTAGTCGTTTGCTGAAAAGCGTGTAAGTTAACACTGAATAATATCAATGTTAGGTTTATAAAGCTTAAACTACAGCGGCTAAGCCAGCTAGATTTATCCATAAAACTGCTGTGTTCCTATTGAAAATATAGGCTTGTGAACAACTAGTGCTTGTTAAGCAAAATCGCTTGTTGAGCCTCGATAAATTGACTTTTATTCTTATTATTCAGATAGCTTAATTTTCCGTCAACCATTATTTGATCATTTCTTTGACCATGCTCCGCAATATAGAGTGCTTGTTTGCCCCAAATGTGTACTGGCCGCTGCACTGAAAAGGTATGCTCTTGTTGGCTCAAGGTTGAAAAAACACTCTGTTGACATTCAACAATGAGCTCGACAAGCTCTTTATTACTTTCAGTAGTAACTACCTTAATATCTGAGCAAATTGTTGCACTACAATGAATTTGATTTACTGATTGTGCATAACCTTTAGGGTAGGTTTGAGCATAGGTTGCATGAATAATTTCACGGTTGTTTTGTTTGCTATTGATTAAGTAACCTTGCAATAAAATAATATCACCTTTGTCGGCATGAATAAGTGCTTGCTCAACAATACCACCAATGACTTTAACCGTGTGGTAACTAGTCCACTCTTTAAACTTTTTACTGGCTTTATCAAACCAGCGGCTATGTGTTGCTAATGTTAACTCCGCAACGGCAACCACAGGATTTGCTTTGTAACGAATATCTGGTTTTTTCACTAAATTACCTAATAGCGTTACTGTACATAGATGGTGATGTGGTGTGTCAGTTAACATGGGGTCACTTGTGTTTAATAGATGAAAATAATGCCTCTAAAACTAACGATAGTTTTTTTCGCTGGTTTTCAGCATTTAAGATGGATACGAATACTTAACACTATAACAAGAATTTGCTATGAATTTCAGTGTCGAATAAGTTTTTAATTAATAAAGAAAACTCTTTAATAAAGCTTAATTGCTGCTCGGTTACTGAATTATTGACTACACCGGAAAGAATTTCTTGTAAGTCATAAACAATCGCGTCAATTTCACGAATAATAGTATTGCGTTGGTTAAATGTTAGTGCTTCGTTTTGATTACACAAAGAAATAATTTGCGTACTCATTTCTTCTTCAATTACCTCAAGTACGGTGCTATTTTGTGAGGTGTTAGCACAGTTTTCAAACAACTCTAAGTGCTCAGTTAAGTATTCAATAATATGAATATAACCTTCAGTATCGGTAACCATATCAAACAACTATTAATTTAACTTGTTGTACTACTGTACCTTTTATTGAAGGTGGGGATCAAGTAAGCAACTGTGACTTTTGTTAAGGTATAAAATTTTATTGCTGTAAGGAATTAAATAGCGATTAATGAAGAGGGTATAAGCACCTATAACTGCATGGTATAGGTGCTTTGAGGCAAAATTGAGGTTAAGCGGCTGCGTTAGTACTTTCGAAAATTTTGTCAGCTGATGCTGCAACAAAGCCTGTATAAAGTTCGCCGTTATCCATTGGGTATCGTTTAGCAAACTCATAGAAGCAGCTAGGGATAGCAACGGTTTTGTCTGAGAACTCAACTAATACGTGATCAGCCATTGTTGACGATTGCTCAAGTTTTACTTCTTCATCGCCTTTGATTTCGCCGCCAGCGCTATTAAGAGTGAAACCACCAGCTTTAACTGCGTCGTTTACTGACTCAATTGAGTCGTAGTTTTCTAAGTGGTTAATGCTAACCGTGAAATGGTTGGCACGGTAACCCCAAGCAGCAACCCAAGCAGCATATTCACTTTCTGCTAAAAGGTCTAAGTATTCTTGATGGCTTACTTGCCAGTGTGTACCTGAGTATAAAAAGCTCTCAACATTTATATCGCTTTCGTTGATATTTGCCACCATCTTTTCAATAATCTCTTGTACGCGTGGTGAAAACTCTTCAACTAATAGTTCACTAATAAATACTTTTGGTAAGTTAGTGTCTTCGTGTTCAAAGTGCTTAGCGTACAATTTTTTAGCTTCAAAATGGTATTCGCCACATTCTTTGTAGCCAAGATTAAGTAAATGAGCCGAAATTTTTTCGATATTAACTTTAGCAATGTTAAATGTGCGGTATGCAACGTGATCGTTAATTAAGTCGTTACCAGTACCTAATAGTTGATGCACTTTATCTGCAGAAGGGGTAACCTCTAAATAATTCTGCCAAATGTTGTTAAATAAATTTTTAACTGGGGTCATGTTAAATTCCTATATGCTTAAAATAAAATTCTTCGATAATTCATGTCGATTGAATGGCATACAAAAGCTATTTAACTGGATATTCAGAGTAGATAAAAACTCAATAAATATTTAAGACAAGCATGTTCGATAACCATTCAGAACGATGGCTATATTTGATCGATATTCTTGAAAAAGCTGGGACGTATCCCAGCTTTTTTTATTGGGCAATGAAACTTCATGCTAATAAATAATGCTGCTTATTTAATAGCTAAGCCTGGGCTTAAGGTTGCAGGCAACGCCACTTTTTCAGCTTCAACTGATGCTACAGGGTATGCACAGTAGTCAGCAGCATAAAATGCACTTGCTCTGTGGTTACCACTAGCGCCAATACCACCGAAAGGTGCTGCACTACTTGCACCAGTAATCGGCTTGTTCCAGTTTACGATGCCAGCACGAATGCGACGGAAGAAATGGTTATATAATTCCTCGCTATCACTTAATAAACCAGCAGATAAACCAAATGAAGTGTTATTAGCTTCGTCGATTGCTGCATCAAAATCAGTATAACGGTAAACTTTTAATAGTGGACCGAAATGTTCATCATCTGGCATATCAGTGATGTTAGTTACATCAACAATACCTGGAGAGATAAAGCCTGTACCTACTTCAAGGTGCTTCATCATAACGATAGACTCGCCACCAAGGTCAAACAACTGCTGTTGAGCTGCAACTAAACCTAGAGCCGCTTTTTCAGAAATCATTGAGCCAATAAATGGTTGTTCTTCATCATCAAAGTAACCAATTTTAATTGCTTCAGTGCTGGCAACTAACTTAGCTAAAATAGCATCGCCTTGTGCGCCAGCTTCAATGAATAATCGGCGTGAACAAGTACAACGTTGGCCTGTCGTGATGAATGCTGATTGTAGAATGTCATGAACTACAGCATCGATGTCAGTAACATCTTTAACTACGAGTGGGTTATTACCGCCCATTTCAAGCGCTAAAATTTTGCCAGGTTGGCCGCCAAATTGCTCGTGTAAAAAGTGACCTGTAGTTGAACTACCTGTAAAGAATAAACCGTCAATTTGTGGATGACTTGCTAATGCTTTACCTGTTTCAA